>Ga0208903_1000424_pt1 | contig 35125 bp, 33 predicted proteins | sample AntAceMetag02UKJ_FD_184769 | JGI IMG/M metagenome (GOLD analysis project Ga0208903, IMG submission 184769) | Saline lake microbial communities from Ace Lake, Antarctica - Antarctic Ace Lake Metagenome 02UKJ (SPAdes) (version 2) | ecosystem: Environmental > Aquatic > Non-marine Saline and...
ATTCATCACCACCGTCAGTTATTGCAGATACTGTTTATAAAATTATAAAAAGTAAAAAACCTAAAACAAGCTATGAAGTTGGTAAAACTTCGAAACAGATGATTTGGTCAAGAAAATTATTATCGGATAGAGTGCTTGACAAAATGATGCTTAACTTTTTAAAATCATAACTAAAACAAGAACAAATGAAATTAGTAGAATATAGTGTACAATGGGCAAAAGGAGAAAGTTTTGAAGGTATGTGTATCACTATTGCTGGTATACTTACCTTAATCTGTTCGTTACTAATTTGGAAATTTGGTACAACTGTTAACGCCAAAGCTTTGCTAATTCCAGCATTTGTTTTGGGTTTACTTTTTAGCACAATGGGAAGTTTTATGCTGTATTCTAATAACAAACGTGTTACAGAATTTCAAAACGCATATCAAACAGATTCAGAAGTATTTACTAAGAATGAAAAAAAACGGGTCGAAAGTTTTCAGTTTATGTACCCTACATCATTAGCGATTAGTGCCGTATGTTTTCTTATTGCAATTATTGCATTTGTATATTCTAAAAACCCTACGTTTCACGCTATTGGCATAGTTTTGACGATTTTTGGTGTGTCATTAATTATTATTGATTTCTTTTCAAAAGAAAGAGCTCAAATATATTACGACCATATTCTTAACACACTATAATGAACGACATTTTGCAAATAAAAAGCATTAGTGAAATGCACCAATCACTAGAGATAGAAAAACCTGCTCACCCTTTAATATCGGTTGTTAGACACACAAAAGGTATGAACTTGAGTTTTGGAAAAAATTTGCGTGTAAACAACCACTTATACTTTATCTCTTTAAAAGAGAATATTCAAGGTGCATTTCAATATGGTAGAAAATCCTATGATTTTCAAGAAGGAAGTTTAGTCTTTATGCGACCTAAACAAATCACTTCAAACTCTGGCAATACAGAACCAGATTTAGGAGGATGGAGTATCTTTTTTCATCCTGACTTGATTAGAGTATCTTCACTTTCCAATTCCATTCAACACTATTCCTTTTTTGATTATGATAGTAACGAAGCCCTGCATATATCTGAAAAAGAAAAAAAAGCACTTACCGAAATTGTTCAAAAGATAGAAAGTGAGATACAACAAAATATTGACCAACACACCCAAGAACTTATTATTCATAATATTGAGTCTTTATTAAAATATAGTCAACGCTATTTTGACCGTCAATTTCTGACAAGAAAAGATTTGAATACAGATTTTATTATCAAGTTTGAAAAATATCTACTGAACTATTTTGAAAGTAACTTACCGTCAGAAAAAGGGATTCCTTCGGTAAAAGAATGTGGAGAAAACTTGGAAATGTCAGGTAAATATCTAAGCGACTTACTCAAAAAAGAAACTGGTAAAAGTATAACAGAACACATTCATCTTCACATTGTTGAAAAAGCAAAAAATGAATTATTGAATTCTAATAATCCTATCAGTCAGATAGCTTATAGTTTAGGTTTTGAATATCCTCAACATTTCAGTAAAATATTTAAAAGTAATGCAGGAGTAACTCCTAACCAATTTCGAAATATGAACTGAATAATCACTTTGCCTAACATTTAAGCACTAATGACGAGCGGTGAGGCCGCGGTTCATTTTGGTTTAAGGCATCAGCATTAAGTTTTACACAAACCTAACTAATATTAGAATCCAGAGCTCTCCTCCTCGAGAGTAGGAGCGCTGTGCTGAGCGGTTGTCGAAGTAGAGCAAAAATCAGGAGGCCGTAGGTCTCAACTGGTTTTGAGGTGGTAGGCGTGTGGGCTGGCTATTCCTCGATTAAAAAGATTACCACGATTTTACCCTGATTCTTAATATTCGCATCCAAAAGGAATGTCAGTCATAAACCCAAATCCAAAGGTGGTTGAGCCAGCCCCAAGGCTGAAGGTGCCACACTGAGCTCTTGTCGAAGTGTCGAAACCACCGGTTTCCAAAATTCCAACCACAGAAACTTACACACATCTAGCAGTAAACCAACCAAGAAAATCAAAGTTCAAGACAACCAACCAAAAACAAAACTCACCATTAAAGCGAGTAGGGTGTAAACACCCTTGAGATGAGGGGTGTTTACACCCCTAAAAAATGGGTGTTTATATGTTGGCAGTTTATTCTTAGTTATTTAATCTTGTATCAACAGCTTAGCTACACGTTTTACTCTTTTAAGAATTTGAATTCATATTGAACGAGTGGAGGTTAGCTTTTGGCGGATGTGGATATATGCTTGTGCGCTATGGGGGATTAAAAAAAACATTCAATTACTAATAATGCTGTAGCCTGAAAAGCCAATAACAACTAAACATTAATCAACAAAATTAAAATGAACAAACATTATCTACAGTCGAAAATAAAGTCAACAGGAACCGCTTATTTGTTTTGGTTCTTTTTAGGAGCTCATTATGCTTATTTAGGAAAATGGGGAGTTCAAATTCTTTATTGGCTTACTCTAGGTGGTTTCGGAGTTTGGGTTATAATAGATTTGTTTACCATGTCGGGAAAAGTGAATTTTCATAATGCTACTATTTTCCAGCAAATTGAAGAAATCGAAAAAAAGGAAAAGGATGCTGAACATTCTAAAAATATGGCAATGATGGCTGCTGCAGTAGGAAATAAAAGCTCATTATAAAATCGAGGAAATCAAATAATTAATAGGATTACCAGGACTACCCTGATTCTTAATACCAGCAGTCAATCAAGGAATGTTGGTCATAAACCCAAATCTAAAGGTGGTTGAGCCAGCCCCAAGGCTGAAGGTCGAAACCCCCGAGTCCAAATCACCAGCAGTCAATCAAGAGAATCAAGGTTCAAGACAGGAACAGAAACGTCTGATTCTACTCCATTCTACATTTTTCCTATAGAACGAAGATCCTTTGGCAATAAATACAAACCTCAATCGTTTTGAAACCAGAGGGGAATAATCAACAGGTAGTTTATTTATACTATGGAAGACCAATAAACACCTGATTCTCTTGCTCAAATCTCCTTTTTGAGTATGCCATAGTATTAATTTATATAATTATTTTATACTATGAAAATTACATTCTCTACACTGGGTATTCTCCTGTTTTTTGTTTCTATGAGTTCCTGTCAGAAAACAGGCTTTTTAACGCGCTATGGAATCTTTAATGTGAAAAATGACACCACTATAACTATGAATGGAACCATAGGAGGCAGAACAGACAATCACTTTAATAATCTTATAAAGAACCACCCAAATATAAAATGGGTTGAACTCGGAGATTGTCCTGGGTCTAAAAACGATGAAGTAAATTTAATTGTAGCCAAGCAGATGTATGATTTGGGAATGAATACCAAAGTTTTTTCTGATTCTGAAATTGCTTCTGGGGCAGTAGATTTGTTTTTAGCAGGAAACGAGAGAGTCGTCCAATCGGGGGCTAAACTAGGGGTGCATTCTTGGGCTGGGAACGGCAAGGTTCCTACAGAATTACCCGAGGATGCTGTGGAGCACGAATTATACATTAAGTTCTACAAATCGGTGGGTATGACAGACGCTGCCGCTAGAGAGTTTTACTTCTTTACTATAAACTCTGCCTTAGCGGACGATGTTCATTGGATGACTCCAGAGGAAATAGAGTACTTCCACATGGCCACCGACTGAGTCGGTGTTTTGGGTAAAACAAACAACCGTTAAAAACGAATACAATGAAATCAAAATCGAATCTCATCCTTATGCTTCTATTGATGATTTTGACAGCAGTATCGTGCGACCGTCCAAATTGTGAAAATACAAATCCCATTTTCAATCAATATGACATCAACTCTGAGGAATATAAAACGGTACTATTAAGCCAGATTAATGAAATAGGACAGAATAATTTAACCTTCTGGTTCAGCAGTTACGAGGAAGAAAATGGAAATGAATATATTATGGTCCATATACAGAATGACTCATTATGTGCCAAAGGCATGATTAAGGTGGATGATTGGGGTGGAATTGAAGGAATAAAAAGGACTAAAGGGAAGGGCTATGTAGGAGCAGAATTAAGGGGATTGACTTTTACTATTGAAAAAGATTCGAGTAAAACAGAATTCGTTTATAAGGATGTAGCCCGCATTATTGACTAAATATAAACACAGCTACACTACAGAAGTGTAGCTGTAACCCTATCGTATAGCGGTTAAGTCAACCAAGGCTCGTTGGTGTGTCACCGTCCATTGGCCTTTAATGGTTGACAGAAAACAGCATTATATTTAGTTAATGCCAGCAGCACTATAAAGAATAACTTAGCAGATAATGAAATACCAGCACTTCCTTATTATTCTATTAAGCGTTGCAACGCTCTATGCCTGAGACTCTATCAAGAGAACTCAAGCCAGCGCTAGATGACTTGTTGACCGATGGGATATAAAAGGGGATTCGAGAAGAGTACTATTTTTATTCCAAACGTTGGGCACAAGACAGACCAATGGAGATTCTGCAAAAAGCATACACTATTCTGCAATTTGTATAAGCCGACTAAATCAGTTTCATGGAAATTTGTGACATAAATTATTAAACTAAATAAAAATGTCAGAACAAAATAACACGCTACCTTCTGTATTAATAACTGGCTGCTCTTCTGGTCACGGAGAAGCATTAACCAAACTTTTTTTAAAAGCAGGTTATCCAACTTATGCTTCTGCGAGAAAATTAGATTCTATTGAAGGGCTGAAAAAGATGGGAGCCAATACCCTACAAATTGATGTTACAGACTACGATACTATAAATAAAGCAGCAGAAACTATAGAAAATATACATGGTTCTGTAGGGATACTAGTGAATAATGCGGCTATTGGAATAATGTCACCGCTTGAAATTATTCCAATGGATGAAGTGAAAAAACAATATGAGACTAATGTTTTTGGCTTGCTTGCCATTACACAAGCTGTTTTGCCAGCAATGCGAAAAGCCGGAAAAGGAAGGGTTGTAAATATTGGTTCTAGTGGAGGTGAGTTTACAACACCTACTGGAGGCGTTTATCAAGCTACTAAGTATGCGCTTACTTCAATGAATGATGCCTTGAGAGCAGAATTAAAGCCATTTGGAATTGATGTTACTATGATTCAGCCTGGTGCGATCTCTTCCAAATTTGGACAAAATGGAAAAGTATTAGGCTGTAAGGAAGAAGGGCCTTACCAAGAGTTAATGCTTGGCATAGAAAAAATAACTAGTGCCGCATTGGAAAAAGGTGCTCCAGGTACTTGGACTCCCGAACAAGTGGCAGAAGTAAGTTTTAAAGCCGCCACCATAAAGAAACCAAAACCAAGATACAGGCCTGGTTTTGTAGCAAAAGCATTAATTTACACAAGATTATGGATGCCTTACAGAATGTGGGATAAAATGTATATGAGTATGCTGACCAAAGAAGGAAAGAAGATTAAGACAAACTTAAATAAAGCCCAATGAAACTATATGAGCATACACAAAATTGGCTAGCAGGCGAATTGTTTGAAGGGACTATTGTTCTTGTTTCAGGAGTTATAATATTAATTATTTCCATAGTACTATGGAAATTTGGTTCGACACCAAATGCGAAAGCCTTAATATCCCCTATGATGTTTGTTGGCTTACTCTTTATCTTAGGCATCGGAGGATTGATGGTTTCTAATCAAAAAAGAATGGCGGGTTTTGAAAAAGCCTATGAAGAAAACCCTAGAGAATTTATAGAAAGCGAAAAACAGCGAGTAGAGGACTTTCAAGTGCTCTACAAATATTCAGTTGGCTTTGCCGCTATCAGCTTTCTACTCACAATTATTGCTTTCGGTTTTATGGAAAACAGAATCTTCCAATCTGTTTGTATTGCTTTAATGCTAGTCTCAGTATCGCTAATAGTTATTGACCATTTTTCTAAAGAAAGAGCCCAAATATATTACCGACATTTGGTAAACGAAACACAGCATTAGAATGCCAGAAATTCACACTATAAAAAGCATAAGTGAAGCACACCAACTTTTAGGAGTTGATAAACCAACACATCCTCTAATCTCTGTTTGCAAGCATACTTCAAACATGAACCTCAATGTTAAAGACATAAAGGTGAGTTTTGATATGTACATTATTTCTTTGAAAGGCAATTTAAAAGGCAGTATCAATTATGGTAGGAATTCTTATGATTTTGAAGAAGGAACATTATTATTTATGGCACCTGGGCAAGTAATGAGCGTAACTGAAAACCCTGTTGCTGATTTAAAAGGGTGGACTTTATTTATCCATCCTGACTTGATACAAAAATCAGAACTAGGCGAAAAAATAAATCAATACTCCTTTTTTGACTATAACGCCAATGAAGCCTTGCACATTTCCGACAAAGAAAAAGAGTCCCTAACTGAAATCGTAAAAAAGATACAATCAGAATTAAATCAGAACATTGACAAACACAGCCAAAATATTATATTACACAATTTAGAATCTATTTTAAAATATAGTGAACGATTTTATGACAGGCAATTTTTAACCAGAACGAATCATAACAAAGACTTTGTAACCAAGTTTGAGAAATATTTAAGAACCTACTTTAATTCCAAAGATTTAGTTTTAAATGGAACACCTACAGTTACACAATGTGGTGAGGCTTTGAATATGTCAGGACACTATTTAAGTGATTTGCTAAAAATTGAAACTGGAAAAACCGCTAAAGAACATATTCATATTAAATTAATAGATAAAGCAAAATCCAAGCTGTTAAATTCGGATATATCTGTAAAGTCGTTAGCTTATGATTTAGGCTTTGAATCCCCTCAATACTTCAGTAAACTTTTTAAAACAAAAACGAATATGAGTCCAAGTGAATTTAGAAACTTGAATGAATAAACGCCAATGCTCAGCGTTTAAGGACTAATAAGGCACAGTGAGATAGGGATTCATTAGGATCCAAGACAGGAGCAGTAAATCAATGGAGTGTGATTATAAGTTTATTAGATTACACGTACGTTAGCAGTAATAAAATTTAGACAGGATGAGCCGAAAACTGAATAGAGTAGGCATGCTAAACCAAAAAGAATAATTAGCGCACTGTTCTATTTATAGCGCCATTCTAGATGCTGTAATGGTGCGCGTTAATCTCTACACTTCACCCAGCATATGAAGAGGCATGAGACGTTACTTATTAGTAGAAAAGAATAACTTAGCAGATAATGAAATACAAGCACTTCCTTATTATTCTATTAAGCGTTGCAACGCTCTATGCCTGCAACCCTAACAAGCCAGCTCAAGCCAGCAGCGCAGACCATAGCTCAAGTTTTAACGGAGAGTGGAAGTTGACAGACAGTTGGGTGTTTGACTCTACGCTGATATTTGAAAGGGTAGATAAAACCATAACTAGGCCTGAGTACGAAGAAGTCTTTATTATAGCGGGTTCTTCTATGAAGCATGAGGTAAGAACAGAAATAGGAATGTGCGCAAATGGGATATTCTATTTGGACTCAGCTTCATTTGGTTCAAGTTCTAGAAATGTAGAAATAACACTCCATGGAGGGTATATGGTAGAAAGTACTTTCGAGTACAGCGCTAAATATAAAGTTCAAGACCAAACCGAGAATGGTTTCAGTTTACAGCTAAAGAGCGTGTTAATGAATGAAAAGAAGTCTGTTCTTGAGTAATGAACTGCGCTGCGTGTTAAAACAGAACTAGGTTGCCGTCTCCAGAGTTTTCAATTTCAATGATCTCGGTAGGGTTCGAAAACAAAAAGACATCACCCACATCCAAAATGCTATACTCAAGGCGCTGTGTAGGGGAGACCTCTACAGTTCCTTTTGATTTGTTTTCTATTAGCGCTACTTCACTGGTGAGGTGTTTGGCATCTACAGACATTAAGGCATGGTTCCATACTTTAAGCACACCGCACTGTCCCGTTAAAGTGAGCTTTCCTCCTGCGGGCTCATTATTCCAGAAGTAGAATGTACCACAGTCCAATTCTAGGTTGGCTTCGTTTACTTTATTTTTTAAGATGATACCAAACTCCTCAGATGTAATCGGATTGGCAGTAGACACCAGCCCCGATTCTGCGACCTCTACCAAGCTCAGTGGCTCTGAATAAATGTGTAACTCTATCTCATTTAAGCCAGGGTTAGACCATCCAGCCACCTTTTCATTCCTGACCTCTAGAGTGCTGTCTGTAACAGAAAACTTAATGAATTCCTGTCTGGACGCTGCTGCTTTAATCTCTATCCTAAACTCATCTGACTCATGTAATATCGTATTAAATGAATCAAATAAAATGATATGGTTAAACGGTTCTAGTTCATGTGATTGTAGGATTGGCGGAGCGTCTTTTTTGCAACTATAACTTAGCAGAACAAGACTTATGTAAAGAAATATTTTTTTCATTTTCTAAAGTTTTATTCCCACACCCAATTCCGGATAGTCCAGTACCTCTAAATGTGATTTCATGGCTATTCTTACCCAGAGCTTATCTGAGATTCTATACCGAACGATTCCACGGTTATACATTGGTTTTTCTTCTGTGTTTTCCTTCAGTCCGATATAGAAACCTTCCTGAATACTTAAGCTAAACTTTCTGTAGCGCAGCGTTTGACTGAAGTGTATTCCTGTTTGGAAATCATCTGTTGGTTTATAGCTTTTTCCTATAGCGGTCAACTGTGTTTCCTGTGAAGAATCATAAAACAAGTCAGCGCCTATTCCAAGGTAAAGGGCTCTCCATAAAGAACGTTCAGCTTCCAGTGCTAGTGAGCTAGTCAAGAAATACCCTGAGGATAAACTTCGGGTAGCTTTACCTCCAATGCTGCCAAAAAGAGCAAACCTGTTTTCTCGCACAAGAGGGCTTAGTTCTGCGGTGATTCGCTCAGAGCGAGCGCCTAATCTGTAATTTACGCCTGCATAGCCTGTGAGGTAATTCAGCCCCAAGTTAGGTTCAGCAGTATTTCCATTAGAAAAATGGTCGAAAGAAATTCCTGCATCTAGCTCTAGTTGGTCTGTGATTTCATAATCTGCACCCCAGCGCATAGTAAAATGAATATTCCCATTGGACCCTACAGCTACATTTCTATAATTATCTACGAGGTCGAATTTTTGACTTACATAGCTTAAGCCAATTCCTGTGCGGTTATAGAAATTGAATTTGTCTCTATTGATCAGGTCTACCTTAAAGAAATAAGTCAGCGCCAACTCTCTCCCGAAGATGTCATCATTTCCTAGAGAAGAATAGAAAAGAGAGATTCCGCAAGAAGGGTAGTTGAACAGCCGTTCCCATTCATTCTTTCCGGTAGCCTCTTTAGTTAGGTTTACATCTATAGAGCGGATATAATCATTCGTGTAGAACGAAATAAACTGGTATTCAGGAAGATTCCATCCCAGATGTGCATTTACTCCTAGCTGAGTATCTTTAAAAAAAGAAGACTGAGCAGAGCAGGCAGTACTGTAACCTAGAAAGATTAGAGCCGATAATATATAAGCGCGGAGTGAATTCAAAGTAAGCTCGTAAAGCTACTAATTAAACCAGTTTTACTTTGTTTAATTCGTGATTTCTATTGAAATCACGAATTATAAAATCCTAAAGGCTCGCTTAGTTTAATACTGCGTTCACCTCAGACTGAACTGCACTAAAAGCGCTAGAAATATCACTAATCAAGTCATCTGAATTTTCTACTCCTATAGAAAGTCTAACTAACTGGTCAGTAATACCGATATTTTCTTTGTGTTCTGGGTCTAAGCCTATGTGAGTCATGCTAGCTGGGTGCTGAGCTAAACTTTCTGTACTTCCTAAACTCACTGCTAGTTGAAATAACTCCAGATTATTAAGGAATGTGAATGCTTCTTTTTCTCCGCCTTTAATGTAGAATGAAATCATAGCACCAGGAGAAGAGTACTGCTTTTTATATAAATCGTATTCTTCTGTTCCTTCTTCTATAAGACCTAAGTAAGACACTTTGTTTACTAGCTCATGGCTATTCAAGAAATCAGCCACAGCCTCAGCATTCTTTGCCTGCTGATCCATTCTCACCTTTAATGTTTCTAAACTTCTAGTTAACAGCCAGCAGGTGTTAGGTGAAGCCATATTCCCTAAGAAGGTTCTCAGCACTTTTACACGCTGCATAAGCTCCGCATTTCCTAGAACTGCACCAGCTATAAGATCACTATGTCCTCCTATGTATTTAGTAGCAGAATAAAGCACTAAATCAGCTCCTAAATCCAATGGATGACTCCATAGAGGCCCCATGTAAGTATTGTCTGTAGTCAAATACACTTGCTTTTCTTCCGTAGAAAAATGGTCAGCTATTTCTTTGCATTCACTAATGTCTATAAGAGCGCTGGTAGGATTGGCAGGAGTTTCTATAAAAACCATGGCTAGCTTATCTGCTTTGCCAGTGTCCTCTATGAGTTGTATAATTTCTTCTTTGGACTGGTTAGGAGTGAAGCCTACTGCATGTACACCTATTTTAGGAAGGAAGTGATTTATAAAGTGATCAGTCCCACCATATACAGGAGAACTGAATAAAAGTAAATCACCAGGCTTTAGGAATTCTAAAAGTACTGTGCTAATAGCAGACATACCACTTTCAAATACCGCACAATCATCTGCTTTATCCCATAAACAAAGTCTGTTTTCTAGGATTTCTAGATTAGGATTGTTTATTCTGCTATAGATTAATCCTAGCTCTTCATCTTCCTCTTTACCACGTATACCGTAAGCTATCTCGAAAAATGCTTTTCCTTCCTCAGCTGTTTTAAAAACAAAAGTAGAAGTCTGAAATACGGGTGGCTTAATAGCACCTTGAGATAACTCTGGCTTATAGCCATAAGACATCATTAAACTCTCAGGGGAAAACTTAGGATTACTCATTTTTCAATTTTATTGGTTAGGATATTCTACGGCAAAAGTACTCTTAGGTAGTTCTATTTACTGCTGTTTATTATGAATAAGGATAAATGTTCTTTATAGTTGTTGTTTTGTGGGTAATTGTTCTATTTTTAGCGTTGCAACGCATAATTAAAAGAATAAAACTCTGAGAAGATGTTAAAAAACTTAGACGAAACAGACCTGAAGATTATCAGGCTACTTCAGAAAAATGCCAAATCCACCATTAAGGAGTTGGCAGATCAGTTGAATTTATCGAATACTCCAGTTTTTGATAGAATTAAGAGACTAGAAAAAAAAGGGGTGATCACTGGCTATACAGCCAAGATAAACAGAGATGCCATAGGTCTTAGTTTAATGGCTTTCTGCACACTCACACTAAAGGGACATAGGGCTGAGTATCTAGAGGATTTTCAGCGAGAAGTAAATGAGCTTACAGAAGTGGTAGAATGTTATCACCTTACGGGCTCGTTTGATTACCTGCTCAAGGTGCTGGTCAGAGACATGGCTGATTACCAGGAGTTCATAACTAAAAAACTCACTAAGCTTTCCAATATAGATAAGGTGCAGAGCTCCTTCGTACTCACCGAGTTAAAGAACGAAACCACGTTGCCCCAGAGTATTGTTTAGCGCTAAAACAGTATATTTAATTCATGAAATTTAAGAGCAGAAAGGACTGGTTATTTCTCACCGTTATATTCGGAACCATAGCGATTTGCGTGGCCTTAGTCATAGGTGCAGTGATGAATGGCGAAGAGGGTTTTTGGAGTGTAGTCGTTATAGCCACAGTCACATGTTTAGTGAGCTGGCTGCTATTGTCCGTGCTGCTGAGTACGAGCTATAGCATAGATGAAGATTATATTTATTATAAAGCAGGGCCATTTAAAGGAAAAGTAGAAATCCAAAGCATTAGAGAAATCCAAGTAGGTAAATCGATGTGGATAGGCTTAAGAGTAGCCACGGCTATGAATGGATTAATCATACGATTCGGCCAGTATAACGAAGTGTATATCTCACCAGATTCCAACAGCAGTTTTACAGAAAAGTTAAAGCAGGTTAAGCCAGACCTGATTCTTAAATACGATTAATTGCTAATTTCTTCTAGTCATGTCCACCACTCGTTCTCCCTTAGCTATTCTGTATCTGAGAGTCGCTAGAAGCTGAGTTTTAAAATCTCCCCAGTCTAGCCCCATTCCTGGAGTGTAGCCATAGGAGTAAAGCCTGTTAGAAATAACATCTACACCTACTTGAAGTCCTGCTTTAAATGAAATCACTTTAGAGAAATTTATAACACTTCCAGCACTAAAAGCAGCTCCAATATTTCCAGAAGTAACGTCCTCAAATAAAATAACAGAAGCCAACGCGCTTTGGGTTTCTTGAATTTTTTGTTCTGTGATTATGGAGTAAATGACTCTGAGCCCAATGAACGGCTCCAAAATCAGCCGTTTGTACTTCTTATCTGCATTGTTTTTAATAAAAAGATAGTCTGCTCCTGCACTTAAGAAGTAGCCCTTTCCTATATCATAAAACCCTAATCGCTCTGGTTTTAGAAGGGTTCCTTTAGTCGGTTCTGGAGCTATGCCAGCAGATAAGCTATACCCGAATCTTCTGGTTCTATAGGTTTCTAGCTGAACAGAATATTCACCCATGCTAATAGGAGCTAGGTTAGTTCCTATCACCAGCTCTGTAGGCATTCTGCCTGTTCTTATGAATCTTAAATGAGTCTCTGAAGGTATCAGTTCATTTATTGAGCTATGAGGACTTTGGCAGACAGCCATTAAGTTTATCACTAAACCAAAAACAACTGAAGTAAATAACTCCTTTTTAAAACTCATAAAGCGAATATAATTCAATCTTAAAAAAGAAAACCACCGAGAGCATTCTCTCAGTGGTTTTCAACCTTACCAAATAACGATATGAGTTATTTATTTTTAATGTGTTATTTCTGATTGATATCCACTTCACCGAAAGAGCATTCTACCTCTATAGTTCCATTGCTTGAGCCAGATCCTAGGGTTCCTCTCATTTCTTCCTCCTGCCAATCGCTTTCGCTACTGTTTTCTTTCCAGTCTCCTTTTATATTCACCGCTCCAAAACTGGATTCCGTATGAATGTCATAAGTAATAGAAGGGGAAACGGAGATAGAAGTTTCTCCAAAGCTGTTTTCTATTTCTAGGATTTTTACTGAGTTGGTAAGTGTCTGAATGTTCATTTCACCATAGTTATTCTCTAGTTCAGTATTTCCACTCAGCTTAGCTATGTTAACGTCTCCGTAAGAGTTTTCTATTATTCCTCCTCCGAAGTTTCCTATAGAAGCATCACTAAAGGATATGTCAATCTCGTTATTTGGACCTTTCAGAAATCCACCGCTCAGTTCACTATATTCAATGTTTAGCTCGACATTTTTAAGAGTGCTAAATTCTAGTTCTCCGAAACTAATGTCGGCATCTAGTATAATCCAACTTGGTGCTTTAATCACAAATTCAACATCCATTTCATTAGAACCATTAGAGCTCCAGGAGTTGTTCCCGCTCAGTCCTACCTCACAGTTAACCGTATTTCCTGATTTATACATCGTCACTTTAAAGTTCTCTAAGAGTTTGTCAGCTTTCTTCTGGTTACTGGCTTCTATATTTACATCACCGCTAATAAAGACTTCGTTTTTATCCCAGATTTCTATAGTAAAAGAAGAGAAGCTGGCATCTAAATATAATTGACCTTCTTCACTGATGCTAAAGCTTTCCTCATAATGTTTAGAGGCTGTTACTTCTCCATTCTTAGCCCAGCTAAATAACGGGGCAACTAAGAAAATAAGCAGGGCTATGTTATGCGCTTTTGATTTCATTTTTCTTTGATTTTATGGATTTCATTAATTCTAACTGGTGGAGCATTTGCTCCATTATTTGTAATCTAAGTTTATGATTTCTAATCAACTCCCTAGTCACCGATTCGTTTCCTTGAGTTTGCACAAACATAGTTTTCAGCTTGACATATTCTTTATCTAACCTGTCCAACAGTTCCACTTGGCTCTTTAAGCTAGGTTCTTGTTCTAATAAAATTGGGATTTGAGGCTGAATGTGCTGCGTAAATATTCCTTCCAGCTCTAAGCTTCTTTGGCTCATGGCCGCTATTGGGTTGAATTTCTTCGGTGCCGTATCTGCCTTATGTTCCACAGGATTAGCCAACACCAAAGTAAATACAGCCCATAAACCTACTGCGGCAGCTGCCAATCCGCTAAGCCAAGGCATCCATCTTACTTTTGAGCTTTTAGTCTCAGAAGTAGAACCATTAGCATTTTCCACAGCAGAAAGCATGTCTATAAATCGGGCTTTATGTCCAGAGTTTGGAGTCTCTCCATGGAGCTCTTTTTCTATTCTAAACTGTTCTTTCATTTCACTATTCCTTTTCTGTGAATAATCTCTTTTAATTTGGTCTTGGCTCTAGCCAACTGCGACCGTGAAGTGCTAGCTGTAATTCCTAAGGATTCCGCTATTTCTTCGTGTTTCATTTCTTCTATCAAGTTCAATTGGCAGATGATTCTATATCCTTCAGGCAGCTCTTCTATAGATTCTAGCAGCTTTTGGAGTGGAATCTTTTTTTCTTCCTCTAACTCTTCTTCAGCTAGGTTGTCGTCTGTAATAGGGTCTGAGTAGTGTTTTTCTGCTCTTATGCGTTGCAATACTTCATTCAGCACAATTCTCTTCAGCCATCCTTCTACTGTTTCTGGATTTTTTAGCGATTTAATTTTTCCAAATGCTTTTATGAATCCTTCATGAACGGCATCCTCAGCAGACATTTTATTCTTTACTATTCTGTAAGCCGTGTAATATGCTGGCTGAAAGAATTGGTCATATAGTGCTACCTGTGCCCACTGTTGGTTTTTTCTCACGCCTTCTACTATCTCACTTAAAGAGGAAGTATCTGAAGAATTTGTGGTTTTAACTAACACTGGTTTATCGGTTTATTCACTACTAAGATGGAGTGGTATCTGAAACGCTGCACGGAAATTTTAAAATAATTATTATCTGTTTGGTTATCAGTACTAAGAATTCGAAAGCACACTTCGGTTTAATTGAGATGTGAATGGTGAATTCTGGTTCTAACACTAGTTTTTCTGAAACTTGAGAACTAACACTCCAAAATAATTTCAAAGTTTTGAACCCCAAACCCTCGGTCACTGAGCGCAGCCGAAGTGCAAACCTCAAACCTCCAAATTCCAACCCTAGGTCACTGAGCGCAGCCGAAGTGAAAGCCCCGAACTCCAAACCCTAGGTCACTGAGCGCAGCCGAACCCCAAACCATAAACACCAATCCCTACCAAACAAACAACTTCCGAGAATACACTTCCCTTCCAGATGTGATTTGCAACGCGTAAATACCTCCTGATAAGCTGCTGACATCAAGTTGATGTTGGTTTGTAGCTTCCATCACCATTCTTCCCGTTCTGTCTATGAGAGCTACTGAAAACTCAGAATCAAACGCAGTTTCTATATTCACTATACCGTTAGCAGGATTAGGGTATATGGTGATTTGTTCTTTAGATACTTCTGCCACAGACATAGGCTCACATTCTAAATCATTGATGTATTCCCATATCAGGTCGTTAAACAAAACAGAAATTAATCCACCTTCATCAGCTACATTACCCATGCGCACTATAACAAGTCCTTGGCTAGGAACTACATTTAAGATTTGGCCATTTTTACCTTGAGCAGAATATACTTCTGCAGGAGCATTGGGCATGATATTCCCTGGGAAAACAAACTCTGTAGAAGGAATCATAAAGGTATCTTCACTGTTTAGCCAAGTGAGGTAGCCATAAGCCTCATTCAACTCTTGTGAAGGAGTAGTCATGGACTGGAAGTAATCATTGTCATTAAGTAAGGTAAGTCCATCCCATACGCCTTCGTTTAATAGCAAGTGCCCAAACCTGGCCATACTTCTAGGTTTAGAGAAAAACACATTGTTATAACCCACAGGAAAATAAGCTCCAGAAATCCCTGCAAAAGCAGTTAGCTGATTAAAAACATACAGATTTAAGTTGCTGCCCGTAGCATTTTCCAGCACACCATCGAGGCGCGTATAAGGTCCATTATGATAATACCAATTTTCTCCAGGAGGATTGAGAAAAGTGAAACATTCTGGGTCTGTGCAGTCTTGTTCTCCAGTGTAATCTAATCCAGAGGTCATGGTGAGTTGGTTTCTCACTGTTATTTCTGCTTCTTGCTGAGGAGTGAGGCTAGTCCATCCTTCACCTAAGTAGTCTGAACTTGGATTGTTAATATCCAAAAACCCTTGGTCTTGAGCTAGTCCTACAAGAAAAGCGGTAAGTGTTTTTCCAGCTGAAGCCCAGTACCAAGAGCTGTCCTGAGTAAAAGTCCCATAGTACTCTTCCACTACTATTTTGCCATCTTTGAGGATGATAAATGCCTTGCTGTTGTTATCTCCCACGAAATTTACCATAGCATCTACTTTATCCTGGCACCAGTTTAGACTGTCTATAGGCAGCGTCTCCCATTCGTCAGAGTTTGTAGGAGGGAAGTAGTCGGTTTGCGCGTTGCAATAAGTCATTGCAATCACCGAAATGACTAAAATTAGTAGGTTTTTCATATTTCAATAAACTTAAGCAGAAACTTTTAATTGTCTATTGTTTTATGAGGTTTTGGCCTTAGCTACAACTTTAGTTGAGATAATATATTTTAATGGCAAGGTGAGGATCTAGTAAGTGTCTGAGAGGATAGTATTTGATGATAAATTGTTTACATCAGTATTACATTAATTTACATTCAACATATAGGAAGAGAATTGTTTTCAATTAATTTCGAAGAAACTTGTTTTTATGATAAAAGGACACTTCTACAATGACTCATTTAATATTCTAAGAAAATGCTGCTTTGTAGTCTTCTTAATTATCCTCAATAGTGAACATGCCAGTTCACAAATCACAGATGAGGAGGGATTTGTAGAAGAAGCTTTGAAAGTATTTGTTGATTGCAATTTTTGTGATTTGGATTTCATTAGAAAAAGTATAAACTATGTAAATTATGTTAGAGATACCAAGGTGGCACAAGTGCACGTGCTTACTACAACCCAAAGAACTGGCAGTGGGAGTACTCAATACACTTTTAATTTTATTGGACAATTAGAGTTTGAAGGTCAAGAAAATGTTCTTTCGACCATAGCAGACGTAGACGCCACTTCTGACGAGCGTAGGAAAATGAGAACTAAATTCATAGAAATTGGCTTGATGCACTTTGTGGCTCAAACACCGATGGTGAAACATGTATTAATTGATTACGAGCAAACTGGAGATAGTGTGAAAACGGAGGAGATTAAGGACAAATGGAATAATTGGGTTTATAAAATAAGAGCGAATGGTTGGTTTAATGGTCAGGCTATTTATAAATCGAAGGATTTAAGTTCTTCAATTTCTGCAAATAAAATCATCGATAAATGGAAGTTTGAGAATTGGGCTAATTTTAACTATGATGAAAGCATATATGAATTAGACAGTGTGACTGAAGTCTTGAATTCAAACCGAAATTTCTATATTGAGAGTTCGGCTATTAGGTCTATTAATAATCATTGGTCTGCCGGATTAGTAGTGGCGGCCAGATCGAGCACATATAGCAATATTGATTTCAATCAAAGAATTTCTCCTGCCATAGAGTACAATATTTAAGATTATGCAGACTTTAACAGCAAGCAAATTAGACTACAATACAGAGTGTCATACAATAATTTTCAGTATGTAGACACTACCATTTATAATCAACTGAATGAGGATCTGTTGAGCCATAATTTATCTATAGCTGCTGAGTTCCAACAAAAATGGGGATCAATTTCTTTTTCTACGACAGCTTCTCAATATTTACATGACACATCCCTAAAAAGGTTAAATCTATGGGGGTCTGTGTCATGGCGTGTGGCTAAAGGATTGTCATTAAATGCAAACGGAAGCCTTGAGTTTATTCAAGATCAAATATCTCTACCAAAAGGAGGAGCTACAAATATTGAAATTTTCACTCAGCAGCGTCAGCTAGCCACGAATTATTCTTATTGGGGATCTGTAGGGTTTACTTATACGTTCGGTTCTATCTATAACAATATAGTAAACCCTAGGTTTGGAAATTAGGTGCTGGTCAAAAAAGGAGGACTCTTTAGTAGTCGTCTATTTCAGTGATGTTTGGTTCTGTTTTTCGGGCAGTCTTTTGTAGTTTTTTTCCATCCCAAATGTAGTATTCCATAAACTCTTCTCTGAGGTCTTTGCGCTCGGTTTCTTCTTCTGTTTCATCCCAGATAATGTGGTTAATGGATTTAATGATAAATCCATCCTCTCCGCCCATAGCGTTCGGAAAAACAAAACCACATCCTTCACTAAACTGGGCATCTGCTGTGCCCCAAGCCTCAGCCATAAAATGAAAGGCGGTTCCATCCCAAGCGATGAATACATCTCCAGTAGAACAGCCGCATCCTCCTCTGCAGGGCACATGAAGTCTGATGATATCACGAACGTGCTCTACTCCGCATTGGCCTAGGTTAACAGTTCCGTATCCATAAGACTCCATGGACGAGATATCAAAAGTGCGATGGCTATTCTTAACAGAATGTTTGGCTATTTCTTTACCGTCTTTCACTGCTCTAATTTGAGTGTAGAATACTACATCATCATAGGTCTGCCCATGTTCATTTGTGGTAGGTTCTGTAACCAGCTTCTCTAGTCCTAAAAGAAATTTTACGCCTCCTGGCTGGGAACTTCCAAATTGATTTTGTGCCACTAATCCTCCCCAGATGTAACCAGTGGTGTTATCTGGCAAAGCTGCTCTGTACCAGTTGCTCTTGATTCCATTAATGATAGTGGTGGTAGTGTCCTCGCTCATGAGTTTAACACGAGAAGAGATGCTAAGTTTCCGAATCACGTCAAAGTCACTGCCAGGGCCTTGTCTGAACAGCACATCATCTGCGAGTATATAGCTATCTGCAATGTCTGAGAGAGGAGTATTGGAAGTATTGTTGGCGTAATGTTTTACATGATTATAGCTGCTCTGACTAAAGGAAACAATGGTAACCAGAAAAAGAATGATTGAGAAGATGAATTTCATGGATAAAAATTAAACAAAAATTAAGCCTAAAGGGGATAATGAATCCATTATCTAATCTAAAATCTCTTCATAAAGTCCGTACAAGTATGGATTCCCTTCACGGATTTCCAGAGAGTAGCTGTCGTAAAAGACTTCGCTTTTGGATTTGTTGTAGATGTATGTCTTTAGTACTGCTCCTTCTAAATCTAAATTCAATACTGATAATGGCACAGTGTGGTGCCCTAAAAACCATTCTTGGCGTTCTGTTTCAAATCGATTCACGTTAGTAGCTGACCAGTGAATTACTTCTCCATCCTTAGAAATATCAGAGACGAGTAGCACTTCGCTTTCATCTGATGTAAGTTTGATTTTAGTGCTGATGTCTATAAAATCGTTTTGGCTTAATGCCAAGGAATCTAGCCCGATAGTATAGCTGCCAAAATATTCTGTAGAGAACACCTCAGGATTAGCCCATAGTGATTTGCCATTTGTTAGCGCTTTTGCTACAAGTTGTTCAAGAAGTAAGTTCTTACTTGGTTCTGGACTTCCAGCCTTACTAAACATATAAGAAGAACCACCTTCGTAATTAGTCACGTATTCTAGGGTAGGATAGTACTCCTTTATGATAGGAATATAAAAGTTGTTTGTCATGGAGTATGCGCCAAAAAACAGTTGGTCGTATTGTCTTGAATTCTGAGATAGGTACTGTTTGAATTCCAATTCAGAACTGAAGTTTTGGGCCCAAGTATAAGTGCTGTCTACATCTAAATGTTCATTGTAGTAATGATTCATTTTAGGATAGGTATCTATGATTCTTAATGTGGACTCATTTTCAAGTAGCGCCTTGTTTTGGTCTTTAATGATAGCGCGGTATGGTGAGTTGTATAGTGTTTTATAGTGCTGCCTGTTAGTTAGTAAAGTAAAAACGCTTAAAGTTATAATTGATACTGATATTAGTAGGTTGAGTTTTGGTTTAAGTTCTTTAAGATGACCAAAAAGGATAAAGAACAAATAAGGGAAACTAAATAGGAGAACCGAATACTGAATCACTGGGTTTTTATACCTAGAGTAGAAAAATCCTATGAGAAATGGAATCATAAACCAGGCTATAAATAGGGTGAACTTCTTCCAGGAAAAGGATTTGTTTTTCTTTAATAGACCAACTATAATAAGTGCTATTGCTACGCCAAGAAGAACCCATGAAAAGTGAAAAATATAACGGATAAACATCCAAAGAAAATCATTCTCTGGTGCTCCTAGCCATGTGCCCACTCCGCCCATTTCTAGTTGTGTGAAAAATAGGCTTAGATTAGGAATGTAAAGAGCGAAAATACCAAAGCCTAGTAGTGCGTATTTCCACCAGATTTTTTTAGGAATAAAAAACAGGCCACTAATTCCTATAATAGCAGCAAACAGCAAGCTGAAGTGGTGATTGTATGCCGATAAAGCTCCTGCTAAAACAAATAGAATTCCGTTTTTCCAGAATCCTTCTTCAGGATTCTTAACTAGTTTAGACCAGTACCAAGCCATCAAAAGAGTAAGGAATAATCCACTTATATAAGGTCTAGCGAGTTGGCTGTACATAATGGTGAACTGCAGAGAAGCCATGAAGCTTGCAGAGATCAATGCCACTGTTTCATTATACCAGAGTCTGCCTAGCGTCCATACAAGGTAAACGGCTCCAAGGCCCATGAGTGTGAAGGGGAACTTGATTATCCAAGGGGAATCTCCGAAAAACAGACGCCAGTAGTTCATGAATAGTTGAACTCCGGGTGGGTGGGTGTCTTTTTTGAGCCCTTTTTCTACTAGCTCACCGAAATCTGTAAATCCAGTTCTAAAAAAAGCACTGAATTCATCATGTGTGAATGTGATAGAAGTGTAATCCCAAAACCGCAGAATGGCTCCTGTGATTAAGATGAGGATGAAGATATGCTTGTTGGTGAGTTTCATAATTCAAAGACGAAGTTATTCATATCCAATCGAAATATCACAACACTATATTCTCCAATTCTAAAACTTGTTAAATTTAGTTGCGGCTGCAACTAAATAGTACATTTGCAAAATGGATTTGATTCCTTTAGATAAAACAATGGAGGCTTCTGTGGTTCCATGGTTAGGTAAGACTATGAAACTAGTAGATGTGATGGTTAATCTGGTTTTCCAGCAGCATAATATGGAACTGAAAAAGAACCAGGTTATAATTCTACGGCTAATTAGTCATGGAATGCACGCCCAGTCTGATTTATCTATAGTTACTGAAAGAGATAAGAGTTCCCTTTCTAGATTACTAAAAGGGATGATGAGTAAAGGGCTGATAAGGAGACAGAAAGATGAAATAGACGCAAGGCAGTTTCAGATTTACCTCACTAAAAAGGGAGAAGAAACACTGGAGCAAGCGCTGCCTATTCTGGTAGAGGCTTTTGATAAAATTCAAGACAAGATACCTCAAGAAGATTTGGAAACCGTCAAGAGAGTGATGGCACAACTCCAAAACAACATCAGTAAAGAATTGACATTATTTGACAATATATAACATGAGAAAAGTAATAATATCGGCAGTAGGAATCATAATAGTAATTGCAAGTGTGCAGACCTGTAAAATGATGGGTGCCTCTAAAGAACAGTCAAAGTCTAAATCGGTAGATAAGATCACAACTGTCTTCACAGAAAAAGTGGTGCTTTCTGAGGTTCCTGTGTTTATAGAGTCTTCAGGGGTTTTGGAGGCGGTAGAAAAACTAGAGCTTTACAGTGAAGTACAAGGAATGATGCTTCCAGATGGCGGAAAGTTTAAAGAGGGTGTCAGTTTTAGTGCAGGTCAAACTCTTATAGCCGTTAAGGCAAATGATATTCAGGCGCAATTAGTGGCGCAGCGTAGTTCTTTTCAGCGGTTATTGACTTCTGTTATGGCTGACATGAGGTTGGATTATAACGACCAGTTCTCAGGTTGGAATACGTATTTGACTACTATTGATGTGGAAACGGCACTTGCTGAATTGCCTGCAGTTTCTTCTGAGCAGCTAAAATTGTTTCTTACTGGTAGAAGTGTTTATAGTGAATATTACAACATCAAAAACGCTGAAATTAACCTTGCTAAATTCAGCATTAGAGCGCCCTATAATGGAATTCTAGTAGAGTCCAATGTAGACCCAGGAACAGTTATTAGACCTGGTCAGAAGCTGGGTGTATTTATAAGGCCTAATAACTATGAGCTAGAAATAGCAGTAAGTGCAGCCATAGCTGACAAGCTTGAGAAAGGGCAGAAGGTTAAGTTGTCGATAGATAAATTCTTCGATAAAGCGTGGGATGGAACTATTTCTAGAATGAACAGAACAGTAAATACAGAAAGTCAGCTGAGTGCTGTATTCGTTAAAGTAAATTCTGAGAAGCTAAAAGACGGAATGTTTATGCATGCTAAGATTCAAGCTAGTGCTGTAGAAAGTGCTTTGGAGGTTTCGCGCTCGGTGTTGTTTGATGAGAATAAAGTCTTTTTAGTGCGTGACTCTATGCTTATAGAAAAACCAATTGTAGTAAAACACCAAGCGCAGAACACAGCTGTTATTTCTGGATTGGAAAATGGAGATGAATTACTCACGAAGATTCCTCCAGGAGCATTCGCGGGTATGAAAGTGAGTATTTACCAAGAAACTGAAAGCAAGTGAGAAAGATTATTACACATTTCATCAAGTATCCTGTAGCTGTAAATGTCCTCATTTTAGGGTTTATAGTATTAGGAGTAGTAGGCATGTTCAGCATGCGTTCGAGCTTCTTTCCACTTCAGGATTCTAAGAATATTCAGATTACTATCGTCTATCCTGGGGCTTCTCCATCAGAAATGGAAGAGGGAGTCGTGCTCAAAATCGAAAACAATCTAAGAGGATTGGTGGGAATAGACCGGTTCACGTCTTCTTCTAAAGAGAATTCCGCATCCATTAGTATAGAAGCTGAAAAGGGCTACGATATAGATGTCCTGCTGGCAGATGTAAAAAACGCAGTAGATAAAGTCCCCTCATTTCCAGCAGAAATGGAACCGCCAGTGGTAGCAAAACAAGAAACCCTTTCTGAGGCTATTTCTATGGCTGTGACCGGAGAGAATGTGGACTTGAAGACGTTAAAGACCATTGCCAGGCAAGTAGAGTCAGAACTTAGGGCCATAGATGGAATTTCTCAAGTGGCGCTTTCCGGTTTTCCAGATGAGGAAATTAGTATTTCTCTAAAAGAAGAAGTGCTCAGATCTTATGATTTGTCTTTTAAGGATATCGCCAGAGCTGTTTCAGCGTCTAACATTTTAGTTACAGGAGGAACCGTTAAAACGGTTCAGGAGGATTACCTCATTCGAGTGAAGAACCGCTCTTATTATGCCCAAGAGTTAGAAAACATAGTAGTTAAAGCTCTAGCAGACGGAACTAAGATTAGGCTAGGGGCTATAGCCAATGTAGAAGATACTTGGTCTGAAACACCAGACAGAGCTTACTTTGATGGAAAAACATCCATTGCCGTAAGTGTTAAAACTACCAATAGTGAAGACCTGGTAGATGCCGCTAATAACTCTATTGCTTATGCTGAGGAATTCAATGAGCGTTACCAAAATATTCAATTAGAAGTTACCGCCAATAGAAGTGTCACTATCATAGAGCGTACGAAGCTCCTCACCGAAAATGGCGTTATAGGAATCCTCTTGGTGTTGTTCTTTCTTTCTCTATTCTTAAGGCCTAGGCTGGCTCTTTGGGTAGCATTTGGATTGCCCATATCGTTTATGGGAATGTTCATGATGGTCAGTTATTTCGATGTAACTATTAACGTGCTTTCTCTCTTTGGAATGATAATCGTAATTGGTATTCTGGTAGATGATGGAATAGTCATAGCAGAGAATATTTTCCATCATTATGAAAAAGGAAAGGGCAGAGTTCAGGCAGCCATAGATGGAACCATGGAGGTGCTCCCAGCCATTACATCTGCTATTCTTACTACACTCATAGCTTTTAGTACATTCTTCTTTTTAGATGGACGAGTAGGCGAGTTTTTCGGTGAAGTAACCATTGTGGTTATTCTTACATTGAGTTTTTCTCTGATAGAAGCTTTCGTGATCCTGCCAGCTCACATAGCCCATTCTAAAGTACTTACCAAAGACCAAAAGACCTACAAGTTCAATGAATGGGGAGACCGATTTATGAATGGTATGCGCGATAAAATATACATGCCCGTACTGAAAACGGCATTGGCCTACAAGCCTATTTCTTTTAGTATTTTGATATTCCTTTTCGCTATAACTATAGGAGGGATCAGTGGTGGAATTATAAAAGCTACATTCTTCCCTGCCATCGCAAGTGACAGAGTGCAGGTGAATGTGAAAATGCCTCAAGGAGTAAATCCTCAGGAGACAGATTCTATCGTTAGTTACATAGAATCGCTAGCTATAGAAGTGGGTGAAGAATTCACAGCTCAGCGAGAAGATGGTAAATCGGTAATAGAAAACATTATAAAGAATGTAGGGCCTGGAACGGCCAATGCATCTCTTACGATAAATCTTCTTCCTGGAGAGGAACGAGGTGAACTGGCGGCATCTGATGTTTCTGCGGCTATATTCGAAAAGGCTGGTTCCTTCCCTAAAGCGGAGAGCGTGACCTTTGATGGAGGAACTAACTTCGGTGGGAAGCCTGTGTCTGTATCGCTTCTCAGCTATAACATAGCAGAGCTTAAAGCAGCTAAAAAAGAATTAAAAGAAGTTCTGCGTAGCAATTCTAAATTAAGAGACATAGGAGATAATGACCCTGAGGGAATCAAGGAAATCAGACTTCAAATGAATGACAAAGCCTATGCTCTTGGCTTGACCTTAAACGAAATGATTTCTCAGGTAAGAGCTGGATTTAACGGACTGCAGGTGCAGCGTTTTCAGCGGGGTGAAGATGAAATTATAGTGTGGGCTAGGTATGATAAGGAGGGTAGGTCTTCCATCAGTGATTTGGATAATATGCGTATAGTAACGCCCAAAGGGGAGCGCGTTCCGTTAAAAGAACTGGCTTCTTATGATATAGAACGCGGAGAAATATCTATCAATCACTTGGACGGAAAACGTGAAATCAGAATTGATGCCGATTTAATCAACCCCAAAGAAAGTGCTTCAGATATAGTAACAGATATCAGAGAAAATGTTATCCCAGGAATGCAGGAGCGTTACCCGAGTTTATCTGCCCTTTTCGAAGGCCAGAACAGAGAGGCTAGCAAGGTGCAGGAATCTTCCGCAGCTGTTTTCCCTATCATTATTCTACTTATTTACATAGTAATAGCCTTTACATTTAGATCTTACAGCCAGCCGTTATTGCTGCTCATAATGATTCCATTCTCTTTAATTGGTGTGGGTTGGGGGCACTACATTCACGATTTCCCTGTGAATATACTTTCACTTTTAGGAATTATAGCTCTGGTGGGAATAGTCGTCAACGATGGTCTGGTCTTCATTAGTAAATTCAATGGCTACCTCAAAGAAGGTATGGCTTATGATGCCGCTATTTTGGAAGCAGGCTCCTCTAGATTTAGGGCCATCTTTTTAACATCTATAACTACAGTAGCTGGACTAGCACCGCTCATATTTGAACCTAGTCTTCAAGCACAATTCCTTATTCCTATGGCCATTTCTATAGCGTATGGGATTAGTATAGCCACTGTGTTAACCTTGGTAATGCTGCCTATGTTGCTCTCCACGAGTAACACTATAAAAGTATATGGAACTTGGCTTTGGGAAGGAAAAAGACCAACTAAAGAGAATGTGGAAAGAGCCATAAAAGAAATAAAGTCTGAGCAGGAAGCCTTAGCAGGAACCCTATCTGTTAAGGAAGAAGTCAGAAGAGCTATTGATGAAATAGAGTTAGAGAGAGAAGCGGGAAAGAGAACATCTAGTAACGATTTAGAATCATGAAAATGAGATTAAAAATAATAATGGTTTGTATAGGCGTTGCAACGCTTATAAAAACACAGGCACAAACAGATTATGCTGAGAGCTCTAGTATGCTAACCTTCGAGCAAGCACTGGCCAAAACACTTGAGAATAATTACGATATAAAAGTGGCTAGAATCAATGTGGCTGTGGCTGAAAACAATGCAGAGAAGCTGAACAATGGATATCTGCCTACCCTTTCGGCCAATGGAAATTATGGATGGACGTATAACAGTGGTTCTTTTGAAACGGTTCAGGGAGAAAATGATTTTGACCCCAATTCTGCATACAATTACGGTGCTGGTCTAGACCTGAATTATACGCTTTGGGATGGACAAGGAAGAAAGTATGCGTACAAGCAGAATCAACAATTACAGCAGCTTTCTGCGCTTCAAGTCCAGCAGTTGATAGAGAATACCATAGTGGAATTAAGCCGTGTGTACTATGATGCCAGTGGACTTCAGGCTACTGTGGGCAGCCTAAAAGATGCGATTTCTATTTCGGTGGATAGACTGACTAGAGCGGAGTATGCGTATGAGTATGGTCAAGGAACTCAGCTGGACATTCTAAATGCGCGCGTAGATTTGAATACAGATAGTATCAACTTGGTCAACTCTCAGCAGCAATTGTCTAATTCAGTAAGAAATTTGAACTTAATCATGGCGTCAGAAATCAGCGAGACGTTTGAGGTGTCGAATGACATCAGTATCAATAAAACACTAGACAAACAGCAAATGCTAGCCTCTGCTCAAGAAAAAAATGTGCAGCTAGCGACAATTGAAAAAAATATGCTGAGCCAAGAGTATGCTTTAGGAAGTGCTAAAGCGGGATTGATGCCAAGTGTTACGGCTAACCTAGGTTATGATTATAGAGGAAGTAGTGATCCCAATGGAGCTTTTGTAGTAGGAAGTGCCACTACGGGTCCGAATGCAGGCCTTATACTGAACTGGAACATATTCTCAGGTCAGAATAAGACAAGAGTTCAAAATGCCCAGCTGAATTTAGAAAGCTTATTGGTTCAGCAGGAAAGCACGAAGCAGCAAGTAGTATTCAATTTACTCAATGCTTTTGACGCATATACCACTAGTTTGTTCATTCTAAACTCTCAAAGCGACAATGTGGATACAGCCCAGCGTAATTTCGAAAGGAGCGAAGAGGCCTACAGAATAGGACAGATAGGCTCTGTAGAATTCAGACAAGCACAGTTGAATCTGCTAAACGCTGAAATCCAGTTGAGCCAAAGCGAGATTAACGCAAAGAACGCAGAGCTTCAAGTTTTGGCATTGGCTGGGAGGATTGGGAGATAGGGGTTTTTAAGACTTTTGGTTTTTATGAATCATTTTTTTTTCAAAAAAAAGTGTAACCAAATCATTTGTTGACGTTCTATTAGCAAAATTTAGAATGAAATTGAAATTTGTTTTTGTACTAGTTCTGTCAAGCGGGATTCTAATCTCTGCAGTATGTAAAAAGGATAAACCGCTTATAAAACTCCCTAAGGAACAGCGAGAACTATTCGGTTATATTCCGGCAGTTTCTTTCACGTTAGAAGCAGATTTTTCTTCGTCTATATTGAATGGAGGATTAGATTCAAATAGAACAGTTACTCTAAATAGCTTTTACTGCGCTACTACTGAAGTTTCAAATTTAGAATATAGAAATTTCCTCAATGACTTAAAAACCCCAGAATTATTAAGAAAAGCTGAAATAGATAGTGTTAGATGGCGAGTACCACTTCAGTATAATGAACCTTATGTAGAACTCTATCACATACATCCAGCATATGATAGTTATCCTGCTGTAAATATTCCTTTTGAAGGAGCACTGATGTACTGTCAATGGCTAGAGAAGAAATTAAATGCGAATTCTGAAAACGAATATTTTTATAGAGTAAACTTACCTACTAGAGAACAATGGATAGCAGCAGCTACTGGTGGTTTGGACCTAAGCCCTTATCCTTGGGGTGGACCTTATGTTAGAAATGTAAAAGGTCGTTTTCTAGCAAATTTTAATGGATTGAGCGCAGAGAATATTCATTATAATGAACAGACCAAATCTTTTGAAGTGGTTAAGAGTACAGGAAGTGCATATTATCTCCTGGGTTCTAGAAATGACTATGCGGATATTACGGCACCTGTAGACTCTTTTTTTCCAAACGGATATAAATTGTACAACATGAGTGGAAATGTAGCAGAAATGGTTTTGGAAGAAGGTTTGGCCTGTGGAGGAGGTTGGCGTTCTACAGGGTTTGATATTAAATGCTCAAGTACTATGAAATATACCACTCCTCAGTCAGATATAGGATTTAGGCCTGTGATTACCCTAGAGATGAAGTAAGGTTGTATATTTTACTTGTTTGAATCCAACCCCAAACAAATCTTCAATCGAATGATTTTCTTAACCGATTGTTCTACTTGTTTTTTGTAAGGTGAATTTGATTTAATTTCTTTAGTAAATTGACTAAGGAGTTAACTACTTCTTTAAGATGTTATTATGCCATTTCTTAGCTTTTTTTTATCATTAGAATACTCATAATAGTCACCAAGTTCAAACTCTTAAATTTATATTACAGCTTCAAGCTAACTTGAAACTGACATCCTAAAGAATAATGATACTCTTCGATAGCAGTATCTGTTACTAGTGTAGTTAGAGAATATCTGGCTATGGGTTCAATCCTGAGTACAATATTGTCAGCCAAATGAAATCCAACACCGATACCAAGGATAGAGGAGAATGCCAGTTTGTTTATGTATAAAATAGAGTCATCCTCTGTAATAGTTTCTGATGAGCCATCATTGTATTCAGCTTTCAATTTCACTCTTTGACTTAGCAAAGTAGAAGGAGCTATGCCACCTGTAATGTAAACGTGGATTCTTTTATTTACTAGCTTGTAATTTAGTCTTACAGGAAGCTGTAAAGAACTGTAAATGTACCTGCCTGATATAAAGCCGACCCCTTCGGGATTGTCGACAGTAGTAATGGGTATATCTTTTCTGGAGTAACCTGTTTCTAAGTACTGAGCATCTAAAGAAATTTCAAAACGTTTAGAAAGTAAATATTGGGCTGTTACTCCTGCGCTAAAACCGAAGGTTGGAGTTTCAAATTTATTTCTATTATCAACAATGAATTCAGTAGATACAATACCACTTGTCCATACGTCTTCATTTATATCTAATGTACGGTAAGAATAATTTCCAGAAAAATTGAGTCCGACCATGAACTTCGATTCATTTTCTGGAGTTTCTTGAGCTGTAGAAGTGAGGGTGAGTATTAATACAAGTGCGGATAAGAATGAACTTTTCATAGAGTCTGTTTAGTTGATGCTAATGTAGCTTAAAACTCAGAAACTCAGAAAATCAGTCAGTCAGTAGCGAGATTAACGCAAAGAACGCAAAACTTCAAGTTTTGGCATTGGCCGGGAGGATTGGGAGGTAGGGGTAAAGCACAAAAACGCTTAAACCAATTATAACTAGTCAATCAGCTTCATCTCCTACTGAGCCTCAGAAATTCTCTTAGCTGCATCTGGGTCTGTTGGATTGAGGATTAGCGCTTGAGCGTAACTCTTAATTGCATTTTCCCAATTCCTATTTTCTGCATAAGATTTCCCCAAATAGTAATGCATATCAGAATTATTCGGCATGATGTCTATTCCATATTTAAACACATTGATAGCGCCTTTCGAATCTTTAATATCATAAAGCCATTCCAAACCTACATCTTTAAGGATATTGCCAAATCCACTTTCTATATATTCTTGTTCTGTTACTTCAGCATCTCCCACTATTTCTTTTATAAAAGCTGTAGGGTCGGCTGAATTATTATACTTCAGGTAGTTTTCGTAACCGACAGTTGTCTCAGAGAATAATTCAGGAATCATCACCTTATAATTGCCTTTAGCCAATTCTTTCTTTAAATCTAACTCCACATAATTATCATATTCTTGAAACAGATACACTCTTATTTTAAGTTTTTTCAAATCATAAACGGTGCTATACTGAGTAGGAGCTATATTATTCTGAGAAAAATTCTGCATAGCCTCTCCGCAATATGCCAAGGTACTTTTTGTTTTAGAAGTGTTTAAGAACTCTCTTCCTTTTTGGTAATACGGCAAATCAACTCCATCTAAATTAGATGTTTGAGAGTAGTAAAAGTTGGAGAAAGTCTTTTCTGGTTCATCTCCGATAATCATCTCATCCCCCTCAATTATAAGATAAGTTCCCTGTCTATCCACAAATACGATTTGACCGGTAGTTAAAGAGCTTAGATTGACTGTCTCTAGATAAGTTTTAACTTCTTTACATGTGCTCATGGTTTGCATTACAAGTTTTAATGCTTCACCAATATCAATTTCCAGTTTACCTTCAGTGTTTTTAATCTCTAAATAGGGCTCGTAAAACCCATCAAACATAAGCCCATACTCATTTATAGCGCCTTGAGCAAAGTTGTTCAGAAAACCCATATACATAACTCCATAAGTGGTTTCCGAACCTTCTTCAAACCAAAATTGGGCATTTGGACTAAGAAAATCTTCATTGTTCCCTACTACAGTTTTTCCACCTTTAGTAATCTTATACATGCTACAGGCATTCGTAATCTGTGGAGTGATTAAGAAGCTAGTGAAAATGACAAATGTGATTAGTGATTTCATCTAAAAATTTAAAAATAAAAAGTATTATTAATCTTCGAATTTACCAAGAGAGAGAAGAAATAGAAGAGAACAAGTTGGAGTTTTATAGTTTTTTAAGGAACTATAGTCCATTAAACTAACCCCAAACAAATCTTCAATCGAATGATTTTCTTAACCGATTGTTCTACTTGCTTTTTATAAGCTGAATTTGACTTCATTTCTTCCAGAACCCAATTCATGGTTTGTAGTTCATCTATCGGCATTAGAATCATATCACATCCGGCCATAGAAGCCTGAAGAGGCGCTTTGTCTAAAATAGTCACAGCTTTCATGATGTTTAATGCGTCTGATATAATTAGCCCTTTAAAGTTAAGTTCATTTTTAAGTAAATCAGTTACTATGGTTTTAGAGCAAGTGGCAGGCAGTCCTTTGGTGTCGTACTTAGGATTGTTTAAAACAGTTATGTGAGCCACCATAATAGAGATTACCCCGCTTTCTATTAGTGGTTTATAAATATCGACTTCTTGTAAGTCTCCATCTATGTAAACAGACTGTTTATGCGTATCTCCTTTTACCAATCCATGACCAGGAAAGTGCTTTGCTGTGGCTACTATATTATCCTCTTGAGTGGATAGAATGAACTGTTTGCTTAATTCCATTACAGACTCTTTATCGCTCCCGAAGCTTCTGTTCTTTATCGCTTCATTGTTAGGACTAATATCACAGACAGGAGCGAAGTTTTGATGAATTCCTAAGGCTGTTAATTCTTCGTTTATCAAATGAGCTATAGAATCACACTGCTCGTTGGTTTTAATATCGATAGTGTTCATCATTTTTTCTGTGCCGCTTATTCTTCCATTGAATAAACTAGGCTCAGCATCCATGCTGTTTAGAAGTGGTAAGGAATTATTGGTCTTAGATATGGCATTTAGGCTATCTATCAAACTCTTGTGAGAGGTTCTGCTTCCTTTCAGGTAGACGACACCGCCTATCAGGTTTTGTTCCACTAATTCTAGTACTGTTTTGTCAGACTTCCCTAATTCTCCAGCAGAGGTTACTATCATTTGAGCTACTCTTTGTTTCTCCGACAGTGAATCGTAAATGCTGTCTGTAGTATATTCTAAATTAGAGTCATACCTATAGAAGTCATCCAGAGAAAAACTCGCTTCCTGCGCTGATAGAAAACAAGTGAATGAGCTAGAAAGGACAAATAATGTTAGAAGAGATCTCATGAAATGAATTGTTAATTGGAACTGTTTTCTAATGGTAAATTAAGATTAAAAACTATATCAGATTTGATCCCTTCAGCTAAGCGTACCCTTCGGCCTGTAGATTAAATAGCTCTGCGTATAAAGTCTTATTCGCTAACAGTTCTTCATGAGTACCCATTTCTAAGATTTTTCCATCTTTTAAAACCATTATCCTATCTGCCATTCTTACAGTCGAAAATCTATGCGAAATAATGATGCTTGTTTTCCCTTCAGTAAGTCCAATGAACCGCTGAAAAACTTCATATTCTGCTCTAGCGTCTAAGGCAGATGTGGGTTCGTCCAGTATGAGAACTTGTGCATCTGACATGTAGGCTCTGGCTATGGCAACTTTTTGCCACTGACCACCTGATAATTCTGCTCCTTTCTTGAATCTTCTGCCGAGCTCTTGATCGTAACCCTTTGGTAGCGCATCTATCACTTCGTGAGCTAAACTGCGCACTGCAGAATCCTTAATTTTTTCTTTATTATCTAAGTCAGTTATTTTCCCAACGGCTATGTTTACTCGAGCAGTTAGGTAGTATTTCACGAAATCTTGAAAAATGGCTCCAAAGAATTTCTGATAAGCCTCCTTATCGTAATGCCTTACATCCACACCATCCATTAGTATAGCGCCTGCCGTTGGCTCATAAAAGCGTAGCAATAATTTAATTAATGTGGTTTTGCCTGAGCCATTTTCTCCAACTAGCGCCAGTTTTTCACCTTTGAGAAGTTTAAAGGAAACATCTTCGAAAACAGAATGTTCGCTGTTTGGGTAATTAAAAGAAACGTTCTTGAATTCAAAACCTTCTTTAACCTCAGAAGGGAGTTCTTTCTGCTCAAAACCGATGTCATTTTTGAACTCCATATCTATAAATTCAAAATAGTCTTGGAGGTACATCGCGCTCTCGTTAATCTGTGTGAATCGCAGAAATATGGTCTGTAGGTTGCTTCTTAATCTGCTAAATGAACCAGCCAAGAAAGTCAATCCACCTATGGTTACTAATGACACAGCAGCTTTTAATGCTATAAATACATAAGCTCCGTAATAAGCCAAATCGCTGAGAATGTGAAACGCGCTTCCGAAGATGGTTCTTTTGATATTGAGTTTCTTCTGCTGTGAATAAAACTTGTCTGCTATTTTGGTGAAACTTTCACTTATGAAGTCGGCTAGTCCGAATAGCTTTACTTCCTTAGCGGTGACATCACTGGCGCCTATCATTCTCATGTAGTCGAGCTCTCTTCTTTCTGGTGTCCAGGAGCGTTGCAACGCGTAATCCGATTTACTGAACTTTAGCTCATTTATGAAAGTAGGGATTATAGAGATAGCGAGAAGTAGAATAAGAATAGGGTAGAAGTACACCAAAGCCGAAACTAAAGAGATGATAGTGATCAAATCTTGACCTTGAGATAGTACGGCTGACATTAATGAAACTCTGCTCGTAGTTTGTCTTCGAGCCCGCTCTAATTTATCATAAAACTCAGAATCTTCCAAGTCGGAGATTTCTACTCGAGCCGTTTTTTGGATCAGCTCTACAGATGAAGCATTTCCATATAGCGCCCCCAAAAGACCGTCTGTTAATAGAATCACTCTGCTAATAATATCATTTAAAACTACCAGAGCTAATTCTATAGCTATAAGGGTATATAGCCTATTGAATTCTAAGTTCTCAGTGTTTGTATGAAGAATTATTTCATCTATAATTTCTTTCCCTAACCAGAGAAGAGCTATCGGGAATACCGACTTTATTAGTCTTAAGGTAATGTTAGAAATAAATAATTTCGGGCTTACTTTATAGATTAAGCTAAAAAATCTCGGCAGATATTTTAATGAAACGAATCCAGAAAGCCATTCTTTAATAGGGTGCATGTGTGATATAGAGATTAACCAAAGTCAAAGATAAGTCAAAGCATAGAGAGCTTCTGTTATGCTAGGTTAAAAAGCTGGGGGAGCTGCAATGTTTTAGCTGATGCCTGTTCTAAAACTTCACGAAATTCAACACAAACCTTTATGCGATTATAAAATTTGCTTTGAATAGACTGATAATAAAAGGTCATCTCATGAAAAGTAACATTAACCAAGAGAGAAGCCTTTGTAAATAAGTCTTGATGGTTCTACTTTCCGAGAGTGATGTCTTTTCTAACCTTACTCAAAAACTCTTTGGTAATCTCTAGATAGGAAGCCATTAGATACTGCGGCACGCGCTGTTCAAGTTGAGGATACTTTTTTATGAATTTGATATAGCGTTCTTTAGGTAATTAGCTTTCTTTCCTAAGGAGCTGACTATTGAGCAGTGTAAAGTTTACTTAAAAGGCCGCTATATTTAGAAGCCTTGATAGGAACATTTATACTGAGGTCGTATAAGCTTACCTCAGATGCTGCCAGACTATTGCTGCTTTTTGAGAACGCAGCGCTAGAAACGTTAGCCTTATTTAACGGAGTAGAAATCATGTTTCCTGTCGTTTCCCTTGCGTCATATACTAGAGTTGTTTCATCTAGATTGGGGTTTTCTAAGATAACATCAGTGCCTATGAATTCTGTGAGAATTTCCGTTTCTTGATCTTTAAAATTTGAATTGTTTTCTTCAATCTGTTCAATCTCATCTGCTACCAGCTCGATTTTTTTATCTTCAACCTTAAATTTAGAATCATCCAATAATATACCCTCTAGTTGATCTAATTCAGGTACTTCATTAAAATCTAGGGTGCTTTCTTCTAGGTCTGTTTCTAAAACTGTTGTAACAGGTTCTGTGATTAGCTCAATAGCCTTTACTTTTACTTCTTCTTCTTCTTCTTCTTTTTCAGTAACAGGTTCTATGATGATTTTTTTCTCTTCCTTTTTGCTCTCGTTAGTAGTGTTTTCTTTAGGAGAAGGTTCTTTTTCGATGACTTGAGCTGTTCTATCAATAGGAGAGAAAGTAGCTATGTAAAACACAGAGACTAGCACTAGCGCTAATGAGGCTAATTGAAATCCTGGTCTATATAGAATCGTTTTATTCGTATTCCACAACCAAGCCCAAAAACCTATTTTTTCTTCTCTTTCTTCTTTTTGATTCTCCGCTGTTTTAGCGCTAAAAGCAGCCATCAAAGCTTCTTTTGTAGCAGCTTGAGGAGAAATAGTTTCTTCCAAAGAGGGCAAAACAATTAGCGATTCCAGCGTTTCTCTCATAGAATCGTACTCCAGGTCATTTTCTACAAACTGCAGAACGAATGCTTTCTCTTCGGGCAGCAGCTCGCTGAAAGACTTCTCTTTTAAGAGCCTCTCTAAATCTTCTGGGTCATATGTAAATTCGTTATCCATTTTATCAGATTAATGTATTGAGGAGAAGTGTTAAGCAGGCTATGTTCTTAAAGTGTCCTAGTTTTTTGTTCAGATGTTTAACTGTGT
>Ga0208903_1000426_pt1 | contig 35038 bp, 25 predicted proteins | sample AntAceMetag02UKJ_FD_184769 | JGI IMG/M metagenome (GOLD analysis project Ga0208903, IMG submission 184769) | Saline lake microbial communities from Ace Lake, Antarctica - Antarctic Ace Lake Metagenome 02UKJ (SPAdes) (version 2) | ecosystem: Environmental > Aquatic > Non-marine Saline and...
GGATTTCCTTGAATAGTTGGACACCCTTCTCCAATACATTCCAATGACCAATAGGCATCAGACAAGTTCCCTAGTGTAATGGAATCGTGCATCTTAAAGACGAAATCTGCATCAGGAAGGGTTTTGGGGTCAATAACCTTGATATCAACCGGTCCTTGACCACTTTCGTAAGTAACCTCATTGAATCTTCCGTCAGCACTAGCCAGAATATCGAGAATGCTTTGGGACTCAAGAGAGATATCTCGTCCTCCATTTCCTTGTCCTTCAATACGCGTTAGTCTGGGACCATCGCCATATTGTGCAGAAAGAATGGTTCCATTTTGCTCTGGCTCTGTTTTGTGTGGTATTGCAATAACCGAAGCAATAGCACCACCAAATGCATTTTTACGACCTGCCAAATATGGATTTTTCTGACCATCCAATTGTAAAGGGTCATTTTGGTCGTATGTTTTGAAGTTGTTGTAAGAATAAGCAATGGCCATGAAGTAATACTTCTTGTGGTTGACTAACTGACGATCACCCGTTGCAAATTGATCCTGCGTAATTTGGAAGGAATGCTGTAAGCCTTCGTTAGTCCCATCCACCATTTCTACTGGAATACTCGCGTTTAATTCATCTGAGAAAGTGAAGTTTACTAACTGAGCAATAGCCTCATTTGTAAGTGTATCGATGTTTTCTATATCGCATTGTGCTATCAGACGTGCCACATCAGGATTAGTAAGATCGGACGAAGACACGGTCACGTCTTTCAGTTGAAATATTTGGTATCCTTCAAATTTGAATACATTATTATCCCAAACTGGTGGGATAAATGGATCTATTTGTGAATAATCCTCATTTGCATTGTTTGATGCTGTTGGATTGAAGAGGCTTAGAATTAATTCTCTATCCAACTCCACAATACTTAATTCAGGTGCGTCTGGTCCATCAATCAATACGAAACAGTTATCAAAAAGAGACTGTGCCTTATCGTCAATTATCCTTACCCGCTCAACAGATTCAAATGGATCCGATGCGTTAGTAGCACGTGCCCAAACGGCTCCAACTGTAATGTCATTTACAGCTCCTGGTTCCAAAGTAAATGGCCCAGCCGATTGCATAAAACGTCTATCCTGTGGTGAGTTACCAGCAGTTTGTTCTGTCCATGATGGTTGAGGAAGTCCGTCTGTACCCCATCCACACGGATCGGAATCACCAGGAAACATATAATCAGCTCCTTGAGAGCATGCCCCGCCTCCCGGAACAAGTCCACTACCGCCATAGCACATAGGCGCATCATTACGCCAAATACCTCGCATATAATTGTAGTATTCTGCACCTACATCCGGGTCTCCCTGAACACTTTGATCATTGTTGTGATATACGAATCGTCTCATTCCAAAACGCTCATTGTCAATTCTACCATCACCATAACCAACTCCAATACCGCCATATACGATACCCCCTTCGCTAATTGCCTGTGTAACTTCACAATTATCGTATAACGGATTATCTAGACTATCTATATCCTGATAAGGGCCTTGAAAAAAGTCGATCCCCACTGCTGGAGGGTTGGCGCCATACTGCTGTGGGCCACCGGTGCCATCAACAGCAACGCCATTGTAGCAATACCCTAAACCACGCATTACATCGCAACCAACAAAATCGTCCTCTGCAAATCCAAGATCCGAATCAACCCATTGTGCGAAGTATGTATTAGTAAGTGTAAACGAACCTCTATTAATCATCTCATAATTATAAAAGGTCATGTCGTTGATCTCGTCATTTGTAGAGAAGGCAAAAGCTTGACCTCTGATCTCCATTCCAATGGGATTAGCGCCTGTTTCAGTATGTATGTTTCCCTTATCATTGAAAACCCACCAAAGTGTTTCATCACCAAAAAGTTTCACTTCACGTTCAACCAAGCAATTGAAATCCGTTGGATTCAAATCATAATATGGATAATCACCACCATCTTCAGGGTTGTAGCCTCCGCTTCCATCTGCATCAAAGTAAGGAGCAAGGTTATAGTCCTGACCTTGCGAAACTTCACCGTGTGCTGGCCAATTAAGAATGGACTCAGGGATAACATATCCAGGATATTCCGTTGCCTCGTCACAAGTTGGATCGCTAGTACATAGATACCAACCAACAAACTGGTCAACTTCAGTTCTGGTAATTTTAAAGAATCGGTCATAATCAGCACATGTCTGAGGATCAATTTCAGCCGTAGTTGTATTCAACGGACCAGGCCAGAAGTCATTACCGTTTTGTCGGAATCGTACAGCGGCCACCTTTAATTGGCCGTTAACATCAACACCTCCCATCCAGAGCGAACCTCGATATAATGAATGTACTCCACCACCTTTGGGTATTTCATATGCCGCCACATTTGTGGCAAGATCTCCCCACATATCACCACCAGATTGAACCAATGTTCTCACATTGTTCAAATCCAACTGGATAGCTGTCGCGGGTGGATCACATCCTGCCGCCAATCCTTTTGATTGAGATGTTTGGGTAGGAGCGTTATTTACTCCTTTTGTTCTTTCGGCATTTGCCATACCGACCGAGCCGATAAGAAATGCAACAATAAGTAGTATTTGATTTTGTTTTGACATGACCTTATTTTTTTCTATTCAATCAAAAGTTTAGCAAAAGTCCCAATCTAATTCTCCGTGGTTGGGAGAAGTTGAATGGATTATTAACTGCCACTGCGTACAGGTCACGGAATGATTGTTCATCAGTTTGCGATTGTATAGCCGGTTGAAATTGAGCTGCCGACAAATAACCATCATCAGATGGATTCCCAGTCTTGCGGTAAACACCGAGAATGTTTTGCGTATTCAATAAGTTCTGAATATCCACATAGATATTCAAGTTAGACTGTTTAGCTGGCTTGCCCTCTGTTCCTTTGGTCCATTTGATGAGAACATCTTTGTCCACTCTCATATCAACTCTAAACTGCCATGGTCGTGAGGAACCGTTAATAGACCCTCCCAAAAATGGCGTGCCTATTCCAATCGCGGTTCCTGTTGTGTTAGACTGTCGCGAATATGGATTTCCAGAACCAGCACGAATAATGGCATTGACTCCAAAATTTTGGAGCCAGCTAATGGTCTTACCAGCTTTGGTTACCGTTTTTGGTCCATTGTAGTTCTTTCCACTCCCAAAACGATAATCTGCAGATACAACGATATTGTGTCTTTGATCGAAATCAAGTGGCTGAATCACACGTAGGTTATCAAACCCGGCATTTACAAGGTTAGCACCTGTCTCGATACTAGAACCGGTTCCATCAGCAAACTGAAGTGTATAAGCTAAGCGCAAGGAAAGGTTCTTGGTTCTTCTCAAATCATAAGAAATAGTTAAGCCTTTTACCGTACCAAAATCGAGGTTGCCGAGTGTGGTATAAGTTCTTGGGTAAGCCTCTGTTACTCGAACGGTAGCAATCTGGTCTCTCATTTCGCGATAGAATCCGTTTAGCTCAATTGCTGATCTTTTCCCAATCGTTTGCTTGAAACCGATAGCATATTCAATTGTAGTTTCAGGCCTCAAATTTGGGTTATTAACACGATTTGTTCGGTTCTCCAAATACAGATAATCAATCAAATCCAATCTATTTCCAGTGCTTGGACGCTGCGTTAGCACATCATAGTTAGCATAGAAAAGTGCATTATCCGAAATTGGGAATGAGAACGAAATCCTTGGCATCACATTCACCTGTGGCACGTAATCCTTGAATGCGCCAGAAGAAATAACTTCTTGATCTGGATCAATTAAATAAGGAGCGATTCCAGTTCCGGTACGTAGAATAGAAGGGTCACTTATCTCCGTTCCTTGTCCATCAAACCAAACTGCGCCTTCACGATACCCAACAATTGCAGAAGGGTTTTGAACGTCATTCACGTAAACCACGGCAGAACTACTTATGTTTCCTGGGTGGTTTACAGGGTCGCCATTAATTGTTGTGGTTTCCCCAGCTGTATAAGCTTCATACAGCAAATACGGGTCTTTCAATACTTTTTGGTTGGCGTCAAATCTATCAACACGAACACCAATACGGAAAATCAAATCCTTGAAGGTGAATTCATCCTGAATATAACCTGCTATGTAAATTGGTTCGAAAGCACCAATTTTACGTGTGAAGTTTCCGAACTCGTCTCTTTCGGTGAAGAAGTCATCAAAAGTTGGTTTTGACTTCAGTTTCTTTCCTGTATGATCAAATCCAAAATAGTTCACGAAGTTATTTCCGTTGTTCAGCAGCTCATCGGCACTAAACCAACCTATATCGTAAAAATCAGGATCATAAGAATCAATGTCAATCCACTCCGTTCCAGCTGGATCGAGCCCTAAAGCTTCACGAATATTGTAATCTATGAAAAACTGCCCCTCACCTCTGTTAGGGAAATCATTATCTGCCGTGTAAAGCGGATTGAACGAAACGGTATCTGTATAAACTCCGTTTGAGTCAAAACTCAACAAACCATTATCGGTATCCTGCTGCGCTAAGTGACTATTTGCATATTGTCTAGTAATTTCCCAAAGGGCATAAGGAGAATATCCAACAAACGCATCTTTACGCTGCTCATATTCAAAACCCAACGAAATGGAATGCTTTCCAATATCGAAGGAACCCGTAGCCATTACTCTAAACTGAGTTTGATCCAATTTACTGTAGCTATTGTACTGAGTACCAGTATTGCTCCATAAACCATATACACTTCTAGGAGCATCACCATTTCTAATAGCTCCACGATCTTGCTCAATTTGAGTCAAGTTTTGATAATTGCCCTGTGCATCAGGGTTTAAATCGTAAAACTGCTGCGTGTAAGCCGATAGATATGGGTTAATATCAGAGCCTTCAAACGTAATTAGCGTATCGCGGTCTGGGCCTTGAATAAAACCAGAAACAACTCCTACATCTGGGTCATCGTACGTACTGAAAGCGTAAGTATTTTCCTTGTAAGTTGTAAACTTTCCTACATATCCGTAACGAAACAATTCATCTCTGTGCTCATCATCTCTTGTCTGCTGCTGAAAACTAGAGTAATCCGCCTGTATACTATAGTAAGCGCTTCCTATACCAGATTTCTTACTGCGCTCAGCATCAGACGGAGCTTTTGGCGTAAAACGCTGAGTAAATCTTCCGTAAACTCTCCATGTCTTATTAATAACCTCTCCATTGTTATCAAAGTTAAAAAGCGAACCTCCGTAACTGTAAGCACGGTTATCATTGAAATCTATGTTACCACCAATCTTAAGAGTAACGTCAGCAGGTAGATAAAAATCGAGGTTACCAGAAGCAACAACACTTCTTTCCCTAACGTTTCTACGCTGGGCTGTCCATTCTAAATCATCCTGACGAATAAGTTCAGAACGCAAAACAGACGAACCATCAGAAGCCTGAACAATTGGATTACGTCTTAAATCATCAAGCACATCTTGCTTTACGTAGTATGCACCGATGGCAGAAGGACGTGGATCCTGTACATAATTTACCTCACCAGCAAGAAAATAACCCATAATTGGCTTTTTGGTCTTTCCAGTTGGGTCAGACTTATCCTTGATACTAATAAGTGGACCTGAAATGTTTCCAGCAATCAAATGAAAACCCTGTGGGTCAAAGAGGTAATCGTTATTATCGTTGTACTTGATACCTCCAGAACTTACAAGCTCAATTCCACCATACGTCTTACGAGACGCTCCTTTGGTAGTAATCGAAATAACACCACCAGTAATATCTCCAAACTGGGCTGGAATACCACCAGTTTGCACAGTAACCTGAGCAATTGCTGCTTGAGGCAGACTTGACCCACCTCTAACCTTAACACCATCAATATATGTATCGGTAGAACCACTTCTTGTTCCTTTTACACTACCAATAGCACCGTCATTATCCTGAACACCAGCCACCGTGGTTACTGCTGCAGCAGCTCCCCTACTTGGCATCTTTGCAATATCATCACCTGAAATAGTCACGTTGGAACCTCCATCTTTCTCAATAAGCGGAATCACATAAGCTACAACTTGTACCTCATCCAACTTAACACCAGCGGACATTTCAAATTTCACTTCTGAATTTCCACCACCTTTAATAACAACACCTGTTCTTTCTTGTGCGGTATAACCCACAACAGAAGCCTTAATAGTGTAATCACTCCCGGGCTTGAGCGACTTAACCTTAAACTGACCATCATAGTCCGTTGTAGTACCAGTCACAAGCTGACCAGACTGCAGGATAGCTACGTTAGCAAACGGAATGGGCTCACCCTTATCATCTATAATGGTACCGTAAACACCACCGGTACCAATTTGGGCCCGTGAAATGCCAGCTGCACTTACTATGATTACACTAAGTAGTAGAAGTCTTTTTATCATACCAAAATAGTTTTCAATTATGCTCTCCAAACAGAGCGGCTAAAATAGCAAAGATCAATTCGCGTGTCAATATTTGTTAAACAATTGTTAACAGGTGTTAATTTGAGTTCATTTATAGGGTCTTTCAAGTATAGCATTGAGCACCACAGCCTGCTTCAGGTCAAAACCATTTGGCACTAGTGAATCCATCAGGCTTTCCTGTTCAAGTTCCTCTACTTCCAATTTCCTTACTTGACGTTCAACGCGATGGCGTTTCATTTCGCTTTTCGACATCTTGTAATTTTCAGGCAAATGTGAATGAGTCAAATCGACATTCAAGAACTTGTTAGCATTTTCTTGCCTTTTCGGCTCATGCCGAATTGGCTCTTCACTCTTTTGTCCAAATTGTTCCAAAATCATGTCCTCTAATGATTTAGACTCTTCCCTTTGCACAACCGGGCGATTTGCTGGTTTAGTACCGGAAGCCGTGGCTGGTTTTTTCTTTCCATCCTGAGACTTCTTGTAAGTATTCCAAGCAAACCACGCTATGGCTGCCAATACATAAACTATGTTTCCAAAATCTTCCATGTTATTCTTTTCTCTTTTTAGCAGACCACTTTTTACCTTTTTGTTTCCTAGTAGAATTCTTCTGTGTCTTCTTCATCCGCTTCCTTGTCTCCTTATCCTGATTTTTCAGGTGTCGCTTTTTACCTTTTTCCTGTGCAACAACAGATTCTTTCTTTAGCGCCTCCTGCTTTTTATCCGTAGCCTTTTGTGCTTTAGTTGCAGAGCTTTGGGCAAAACTTGCCGTAGTTAATACTGATAAGAAGAAGAGAAGTAAGAATCGTTTCATAAAATCGATTGTTCAAAAATGGTGTTTACATACCGCATTCAATGTAACTGTGCGGACACAGTTTATCACAAATTTCAAATTTGCCATAAAGCCCGCAAAATAAACCCTCAAAGTAGAACAGGCAACGAATCAGACAATAATTCATAATCCTATCTGTTTCTAAGCACTACTTTTGGCCCATGCAATTTAACCGACTCCTTCTCTTTTTACTAGCTATTTTGCTAGTAACCGTATTCGCATCTTGCGAACGTAGAAGCGGTAGTGGCATTCCATTCTTTCCAGTCAACTATCAACTTACGGTTTCAAACCCTGAGTTTGCCGACCTTCTTGCCATTGGGGGTTGGGTATATATAGGTGGTGGATCTAGAGGCATTATCGTTTACCGTTTTTCTCCTGACGAATTCCGCGCCTATGACAGACATTGCACATTCCAAGTGGAGGACGATTGTCGAGTGTCTATGGACAACACAGACATTTTTGCAGTAGACAACACCTGTTGCTCATCCAAATTTTTAATCGTGGATGGAGCACCAACTGAGGGGCCAGCCGCCATTGGTCTGCAGCAATACAACACGTCTTTCAACGGAAATATACTGCGGGTATTTAACTAATGATAGTAGTTACAGGAGCCGCAGGGTTTATTGGAAGCTGTCTTTTAGCCGGACTGAAAAACGCTGGCTACGTTGATTTAGTAGCCGTAGACGATTTCAGCAATGCCATCAAAAACAAAAACGTAGATGGAAAAGAGCTAACGGCCAAAGTTGACCGAAAGGACTTTTTCAAATGGATTGAGGACAATCACCGTTTCATCCAGTTCATCTTTCACTTGGGTGCAAGAACAGACACCACCGAATTCAATCATCAGATTTTCCAAGAACTCAATATTGACTACTCAAAACGAGTATGGAACCTGTGTGCCAAATTCGGTCTTCCTTTAGTCTATGCTTCATCGGCTGCAACCTACGGTTTGGGAGAACTGGGATTTGAGGACAATCATTCCGTGATACAAAACCTCAAACCCTTAAACCCTTACGGAGAATCGAAAAACGAATTCGATCGATGGGCCATCGACCAGCCTACCAAACCATTTTTTTGGTCGGGGTTGAAATTCTTCAACGTATATGGCCCAAACGAATATCATAAAGGAAGAATGGCGTCTGTAATCCTTCACGCGTTTAACCAGATTACCAAAACCGGAGAGATGAAACTCTTTCGTTCGCACAACCCAAACTATAAAGATGGCGAGCAACTTAGAGATTTCATTTACGTGAAAGACATTATCGAAACTTGCATTTTCCTTATGGAAACCCGAAAAGATTCGGGAATCTACAATCTGGGAACTGGGCAAGCCAGAACCTTTCTCGACCTTACCAAAGCCACATTTAAGGCAATGGACAAATCGGAGAACATCAGTTTTGTAGATACTCCAATAGATATCCGAGACAAATACCAGTATTTCACAGAGGCTAACATGACCAAATTGCGGTCAATCGGTTTTACAAAACGCTTCCATACATTGGAGGAAGGCGTTGCCGATTACGTTGGCAATTATCTGCTTTCTGGCAAGTATCTATAAGGAAAGGAAGAAACGGGATTACAGTCTTTTCTTCTTATCAGTATGTCAAAGAACGAGGTGTATGCTTGTTAAATGATTTTCGATTTACGATTTACGATTTAGCCTCGTCTGTCACCTATCCATCAACTTTATATCTTCATCTACTCACTTCTTGATAATTCGTCTGACTTCTGTCTTGTTTCCAAGGTCAAGCCGTACGATATACATTCCCATTGGGAGTCTTGAGAGATTCAGTTTCTGGGTATTAACACCTGGCTCGAAGGTGGTTTGATCAACCAATTTTCCAAGTGGATTATAAATCTCAACAGGAATAGCATTCTTCACCGTAAACTCAAAATCAAAAACGAGGTCATCCTCAACTGGGTTGGGCTTGACGGTAAACGCATTATCCTCATCACCTTCGGTTAGAATATCTCCATTACCGTCATCATCTCCACCTTTAAATAAAGGTGACTGAAGCGTTTCGGTCTGTTCCAAAGCTTGTTTAGAAATCTGACTTTTAACGGCAAGGCCCTGTCCGTAAATGTTTCCCTTATCTATAAGAATCCACACAATTGCCATGATGATAATGGTGGAAATACGTAGCAGACCTTTTACTGCTTTGTGGCTCTTGTAATCTTTGTAAATGTTTTTCATCATACTGTTATTTAAAGGTTCAACTTCTGTTTTCTCTCAATCGCTAGGCTAAAGTTAAGTAGGGTGTAGCAGATGGTCAAACCACGTAAGCGACCATTCTATACACCTCAGAACGATTGTAATCCCGTTTTTCATTTCTCTATCTTATTGATTATCAATACACTAATTCAATTTTAACATCTGCTATGAATTACGTTTCTACCGCATTTCAACAAATCATGCAATAATTACACATCAAGCGTCCAAACTGGCTATCAACATTGGTTTAATTACATGTCTAACCAAGGGTTTTGTTGCGTTATCTTAAATGTAACGAAATGAACTCGCAAATGAAAACAGCATCATCCATCTTATTCAGTTTAAAGTGCTGCTTAGTCTTGGAGAAAAGCAACAATGATATTATTACGGGTCTCAGCAATATATTACTTCTCTAAACGATTTATTGAATGCAAAACCGTTAATTTAAATTACATGTCTAAGACCTCTTCAGATAAAATATTTCAGTTGATTAAGTCGCTGAGCAAGGCCGAAAAACGGTACTTCAAAGTTTACACGTCTAAACAGGCAGGAGATAAGAACAATCACCAGATTTTGTTCGATGCCGTGGACAAACAATCGCAATATGATGAAAATCTACTGAAGAAAAACCTAAAAAACCCATCGCTTGTAAAGTCACTTCCCATTGCAAAAACACGGCTTTATGATGTAATTCTAAGAGCGCTGGATGCTTACCACTCTAACAGCTCAATTGATGCGCAATTGAAACGCACGTTGCACTGCGCGGAGATACTGTACAAGAAAGGTCTTTATGGGCAGAGCCAGAAGCTTTTGGATGGTGCAAAAAAATTGGCTTATAAATATGATAAGCACACTTCCTTGCTTGAAATTTTCATGTGGGAGAAGTTGCTTATAGAAAAAGATAACTACGAGAATATTGGGGATGAGGAGCTAGAAGCGATGATGGACGAGAATACGCGCATCACCAAGATGATTGAGGTTTACAATGATTTCTGGGGAATCAAAAGTCGGCTATTCAATATTCTCAATAAAAAAGGAAAAGCACGTACGGAGGAAGGATTGACTAAGTTGAAATCTATTATTGATGATACGCTTCTAAACCGTGAAGCGGAGCATGTTTTTTATCAATCAGAATACCTGTACAACCATATCTATAGTGCATACTATTTCGGAGTTGGTGATTACGTTAATTCGTTCAAGTACCTGAAGGCAAACGTAGATCACATTGAAGCCAACTTGGACAAGTTCCAGGAAGAGCCGAACATTTACTTCTCCATCTTGACGAACATCGTTTATGTGGCTAGCCAGGTGAAGGATTTCAAAGCTGTTTTCTTCTATTTAAAGAAGCTGCGCGAATTACCTGAAACGATGGAAATCAAGAACAACGAGGATCTTGAGATTAAACTTTTCTCAAGCGCCAACAGCATTGAACTCACTATCTACTTCCTTACAGGAGAATTTGAAAAAGGATTAGATATAATTCCACAAATTGAAAATGGTCTTATGCTGTATGAAAACCAGCTGAACAGCGTGCGAAAAGCTTTCTTCTACTTCAATATTGCTATTATTTATTTCGGTGCCAAGAAGTACAATGATGCTCTAAAATGGACCAACCGATTACTAAACGACATAGACATTTCCAAGAGTTTAGATATCTATTGTTTTGGGCAATTACTCAATCTGCTCATTCATATTGAACTAAACAACAAGAACCTCCTACCCTATGCTTTGCGCTCAACCCAACGTTATTTGAGTACTCGAAATCGCTATTTCAAATTTGAAACATCCTTTTTGGAACTCATTAGCAAGTTGCTCAAGTCGCCAGACAAAATCTCAGAAAACGAACAATACGAAGTGTTCTTAGAGAAAATGCGTGAACTTAAAGGAGACCAGTTAGAAAGTAGCGCCTTCGAGTATTTCGACTTTGTTTCTTGGGCGGAAGCAAAATCTTCAGGACGAGATTTTGGTGAAGTGGTAAGAGAAAAGGCTACAATGCCACAGCAGGGATAATTAAAGATTATCTCGTAAATCCACTAGAAAGCTGCGAATATCCTTCAAGCGTTCCACAATCTCTTCGTTCTGAATCGTGTCGCCTTTATTCTCGCGAAGCTTCTTTTTAGCCCCTTCAAGGGTAAAACCACGCTCCTTAACCAAGTGGTAAATTACCTTAAGATTGTCAATGTCTTTTTGGGTGAAAAGTCGATTGCCTTTGGCGTTCTTCTTTGGTTTTAAGATGTCGAATTCTTTTTCCCAAAAACGGATGAGTGAGTTGTTCACTCCAAACATTTTGGCAACCTCACCAATAGAATAGTAGAGTTTTGTTATCGGTTTTTCCTTGTAACCCATTAATCAAACGATTGGTTGGATTGTGACGAAAGCTCCAATACTTTTTCGTATTCCTCTGGAGTCAAATCATTAAAGAAAAAGTTCATTGGATTAATCTTCTCACCATTCTTAATTACCTCATAATGCAGATGCGGAGCAGTACTTGTTCCAGTACTTCCCACATAACCGATAACGTCTCCACGCTTCACCTTCTCTCCTACTCGAACCTTGAAGCGGCTCATGTGAGCGTAAAGTGTTTTATAATCATAGCCGTGATCTAGCACAACGTGATAGCCATAACCACTTTTTTTCATTGTCACCTCCTCCACAACCCCATCACCTGTGGCATAAATTTCCGTTCCTCGCGGAGAGGAAAAATCGATTCCCGTGTGAAAATGCCGAACTTTATAAATGGGATGAATTCGATAATTAAAACCTGAGGCCACTCTGGTAAGCTTCTCGTTAGAAACAGGCTGAATTGCAGGAATGCTTGCCAGCATAGCTTCTTTGTTTTTCGCCAAGGCAATTACTTCGTCAAAACTTCTTGATTGAACAACCAGTTGCTTCGTCAATTCATCCAATCGCTTGGTTGTAGTGATAACAATTTCGGAGTTCTCGAGCTGCTCTAACTCTCTGTAACGGTTTACACCACCAAAACCTGCTGCGCGAACAGAACTTGGAATTGGCTCGGCCTCAAAAATTACTCGATAGATATCATCGTCCTTTTCTTGTAATTCGCCAAGCACCTGATCTACACGAGCCATTCGCTTACCTAATACCGAATATTGAAGCTCAATAGCCGCAATTTCTCGTTTTAACTGCTTCTCTTTTGGACTATCGAAAAAAGTGGTAAACAAGACTACTACTACTACGGCAAAAACCGAAGCTGCGGCCAAATAACCGAAGATTCTGAATAGAACCTGCTTCACTCCAACCTCAACCTTGCGGTAAGTTAACGTACGTTTATCAAACTGGAATTTCACCTTAGACATTCCTTGTCTATTCCTTAATTTTGCCGCCTTTCAAAATGAATAAGCTTCGCGAATTTAAGAAATTTGATTAATGAGCTATTCTACAGTGAATTAGCCATCAGCATCTGACCAAAAGATCAAACAAGCATGACCAGCAAGGAAATCCGCCAGAAATTCCTCGATTTCTTCAAAGAAAAACAACATCGGATTGTGGAATCCGCACCTATGGTTGTGAAGGATGACCCTACGCTTATGTTCACCAATGCGGGTATGAATCAATTCAAGGATATTTTTCTTGGAAACAGAGCGGCTAAAGATGTGCGTGTTGCAGATACGCAGAAGTGCTTGCGTGTTTCTGGCAAGCACAACGACTTGGAAGAGGTGGGCGTTGACACCTACCATCATACCATGTTCGAAATGCTTGGCAATTGGAGTTTTGGAGATTACTTCAAAAAGGATGCGATTGATTGGGCTTGGGAACTGCTCGTTGATGTGTATAAACTGGACCCTGAACTTCTGTACGCAACGGTTTTTGAAGGAGATGATTCTGATAAATTAGAAGCTGATACTGAAGCCGAAAAACTTTGGATGCAATATCTTCCTGCAGACCGTATTCTGAGAGCAAACAAGAAGGACAACTTCTGGGAAATGGGCGATCAAGGTCCGTGCGGACCATGCTCAGAAATTCATGTCGATTTGCGAACAGATGCAGAACGACAAGCGATACCAGGTCGTGACTTGGTGAATAACGACCACCCACAAGTTGTGGAAATCTGGAATCTAGTTTTCATTCAATTCAACAGAAAATCAAACGGTTCTTTGGAAAACCTTCCTTCCAAGCATGTTGACACAGGAATGGGATTTGAGCGACTTTGTATGGCGCTTCAGCAGAAAACCTCCAATTACGATACGGATGTTTTCAGCCCGATGATTGCCAAAATTTCAGAACTGAGCAATACGAAATACACTTCATCAGATAGTCAGACTGATATCGCGATTCGTGTGATTGCTGACCACATCCGCGCAGTGTCGTTTGCCATTTCTGATGGTCAGATTCCAAGCAATTCGGGTGCTGGATATGTCATCAAACGCATTTTGAGAAGAGCAATTCGCTACGGTTACAGCTTTCTTGGTTTCAAAGAAGGATTCATGTATCAATTGGTTCCAACGCTGTCTGATCAGATGGGAGACGCCTTCCCTGAACTAAAAAAACAGCAAGAACTCATTACACGTGTAATCCAAGAAGAAGAATCTTCTTTTCTCCGAACACTCGATAAGGGAATTGACCGGTTCAACAATTATGTGAATTCGCTTCATGGAAAGACCATTGATGGCAAGTTTGCATTTGAGCTTTATGACACCTTCGGTTTTCCAATTGATCTAACGGAACTGATGGCACGAGAACAAGGTTTGCATGTAGATATTCAAGGTTTCAATGAAGGGTTGCAAGAGCAAAAAGTGCGTTCTCGCGCAGCTACAGTAACAGAAAGTTCGGATTGGACCGTGCTTCGCCAAGACGACCGTGAAGAATTCGTTGGTTACGACTTGCTCGAAACTGATGTATTCATAACGCGGCACAGAAAAGTTACTACTAAAGGAGATGAGTTTTATCAGCTTGTATTCAACATTACCCCGTTCTATGCAGAAAGTGGTGGACAAGTAGGCGATATAGGGTATATTGAAGCCAACGGAGAAAAGACCTTGATTCTCGACACAAAAAAGGAGAATGATCTCATTATCCACTTAGTTGAAGAGCTACCAAGTGACCCAAGCGCAGCTTTAAAAGCTGTTGTAAATAGCGAAATGCGAAAAGCAACAGACTTGAATCATTCAGCCACTCACCTACTCCATGCTGTGCTGCGAGATGTTCTTGGAGACCACGTAGAGCAAAAAGGTTCATTGGTAAATCCCGATTATTTACGCTTTGACTTTTCGCATTTCAGCAAGGTTTCTGACGAAGAACTGATTGAGATTGAAACCAAAGTGAATGCACAGATACGTGCAAATATTTCGCTGGATGAACAACGGAATGTGCCGATAAACGCAGCCAAAGAAATGGGTGCCATGGCTCTTTTCGGTGAGAAATATGGCGATCTCGTTCGCGTTATCACCTTCGGAAAGGATTTCTCCGTTGAGCTTTGTGGCGGAACGCACACCAAAGCCACAGGCGACATTGGTCTGCTCAAGATTGTTTCCGAAGGATCCGTTGCTGCCGGTATCCGAAGAATTGAAGCGGTCACGGGAATAAATGCATTCAACGAACTCAATTCGGCTTACACCGAAGTGAATGAGTTGAAAAATGTGCTCAAAACAAAAGACCCGCTGAAAAGTATCCAGCAACTCCAATCTCAAATTAAAGAGCTTCAGCAGAAAATTGAAGGATTTAATGCCAAGGCTGCTTCTGGTTTGAAGGATGAACTTCTTGCTAAAGCCGCTGATAAAGGTGATTACAAGCTTATTGCTGAGCGTATCTCGCTTGAAGATTCTAATGCCATCAAAAACCTGTGCTTCGACTTGAAAAAGGAAAAAGGATTGGTTGCGCTCCTAGGAGTCGTTTCAAATGAAAAACCAGGGCTTCATCTAGTCATTTCTCAAGACTTGGTCGATTCTAAAGGTTGGAAAGCGGGTGAAATGATTCGCCCACTTGCTGCTTACATCAAAGGTGGCGGTGGTGGGCAGCCTACATATGCGAGTGCTGGTGGTGTGGATGCAGGTGGATTGGAGTCTGGACTTAATTCTCTTGCTACCTTGCTAGGATAGAATCCAAAATCTTCTTTCCGAAACGAACACGTACGACTTTCATAATCGTTTCGATAGTTGAATCATATCTTCATAAATCGAAGATGACGATTTCATTCAGACTATAACAGATTGTTAAAAAACAGATGTGTTTTGGGTTGCAATAAGAAACTGAAAACTATGGTCTGAAATTTAAAATCCGCCAGATGTCTGCAACAAATCTTGTCTACAGGTTATTTTAGAAGGGTAGATTCATGTAAGGTCAATGACCTGAAACGAAAATAAAACATCAGAATATGATGACTTTCTCCTTCACTTCCCGCTTTTCAAAATACTTGCTTCTTGCGCTTTTCACCGCAATTACATCATCGGCATGGGCTCAAACCGATGGAACTCTGATAGATTATGTTGGAACCACCCGCGATAATTCGGCTGTATTGGATGTGCGCTCTTAAACTCAAGGCTTTCTAGCGCCACGAATCAGCATTCCCAATTTAGCTGTAGCCGCACCTGTTACTTCACCTGCCAATGGTTTGATGGTTTACAATACAAACGGAACAACTGGAGAAGGCTATTACTATTGGAACGGAACGTTATGGACCCGTTTTATTTCGGGTAACTCCACTCCATTATCCGGAACAGGGGTTGCCAATAAGGTGGCTTTTTGGAGTAGCCCTACAAACCTCTCGCAGAACACTAATTTTCATTGGGACAATGCAGCTACACGTTTAGGAATTGGAAACGCAGCACCAGGAGTAGCCTTGGACGTTACGGGCAGAATTACCTCGTCAGACCACATCTCAACTACTGCTGGAAATTTACACACCAACCGCGGACGTCTGGCTTTTTCCAACACGGCTACAGATGTCAATCATACCATCTACAACAACAACTCAAACATAGATGCCGAAGGTGCTTGGGATGGAATGAAGATGAATGTTTTTGCCGGACTGAACATTCGTGTTGGGAATGCAGGGGCAACGTCAGCAATCTATGTAAATAATTTAGCCAATGTTGGAATTGGAACCATAGACCCGCAATCGAAGCTACACGTAATGGGAAAAACCAATATCCATCAAAGCGGTGCCGGAGGAGGTCAGAACAGATTCGAAGGTTTAGATGCAGTTACAAGCGCAAATGGCAGGGCTCAGTTAGTACTATCGTCTTCATATAGCGACTTGGTCGTTGCTTCGAGCCAAGCCAACGATAATCATGGTTCAACCATTTCGTTGGCCGCTTATGACCCAAGCAATGCTGCCAGCTACAGGAAATGGGTAATCAATCAGGGCAATTGGGGAGCACGTTCTCAATTTCTTGATTTCGGATATGCTGTAAACATTTCAAATCCTCACGGTGCAATTAACTCTGGCAATACAACATTTACCCTTGACGGGACGAATAGAAGGGTTGGTGTAGCCAACATTTCACCTAGCTATAACCTTGACGTGGCTGGCAAAGAAAGAGTCAGACGCGGAGGATTCAGCTTAAGCAATGCTAATGAAGGTCAGATTGAGGTGTCCAACACGGGAAGTGGTGATGCGTTTATATCTTTTCACCGTGAAGGAGTTTGGGGAGCTCATTTTGGTTTAGCATCCGACAATTGGTTTTCTACTTTAGGATGGTCAGCAGGAGGCGGATATACAAGCATGAGGGTAGGTAGTTTTGTGGCTAATGGATCAGCGTCAGTGACCAACCTCGCGGGAGGTGGTAATAGAATTGTAATGACAGATAATAACGGTGCGCTCTATCCTCTGGCAAATCTGAATGGTAGTGGACTTGGTGACAACCTCGGTAACCATATTGCTACGACCACCTTGAATATGAACAGCCAAAGCATTACCACCGCTACAGGCTTAAGTTTCAACAATGCCAATCCGACTATAAGTGCATCCTCCTATTTTGTGGCTCCTGGCGGTGCTTATTTCAACAGTGGAACGGTATATACCGAAGCAGCCATTCAGACGCGGGGTGGAATTAACAACGATGCCGGCACCTTTGGCGGGGATGTTTCAATAACCGACAATTTTAGGATACAAGGCGTAGTTACAGGAATTCAAGGTCAATATCCCGCGAACAACGCAATCAGAATGACCCCGAATTTCCATTTCAATGCACCTGCCGGAAATGCCATGATTGTCAATTGGGATAATGGCGCTGTTGGTGGCGGCACACAGCAATTTAGAGTTGGAAACGGAACTGGAACCGACCAGTTTTATGTGCGGGCCGATGGTCAATTCTGGGGAAGAAATTTTAGAGACTTAGATGATGGAGGCTATGGTTTGGACCCAAATAGCACGAATCGAGAAGCAGGTAGAATTCGTGGCGGAACGTTACACGGACCGAATCCATCTTGGGGCAAGTATCTTTCAGTTGGTTCTAACGGAAGAGAATGGATAGACGATCCGAATGTTGCATCGGTTGTAACCACAAATGGAAATCTTCATCTAGATGCTGCTTCTGGATTCGACACGTACATCAACCATTATGACGGTAATAACATTTATTTCGGACGAGGAAACAATTCAAATCGAGCCCTTATGAACGGAGATGGCCTGTATTTGTATGATGGTTGGCTACGAACACATGGCGCAAATGGTCTGTATTTCCAAGACTACGGAACAGGAATTCACGGTATTCAAGCAGATGGTGGGAACTATGGCTCAGTTTCTACCTATGGAAACGTAGGTGGCTGGGAAGGTTATTCATTGGCAGGAAGGTATGTTTGGATGACAGATGGGAGTGGTGGGCAAAACGTTGGACTTTATAATGACGTTGATAATTATTGGTACATGTTAATCAATCGACTAGCTACTGAAAACGGATATCAATTTATGAATAGCTATACCGGAGGCTTAAATATGAGAATACAGCATACTAACGGTGGTAATTATGCAAGTTATGACGGAGACAATAATTGGGATTATTATTCAGATAGACGACTTAAGGAAAACATCGAGAATGAGAATAACATCTTAGATCGCTTATTAAAATTAGATGTTGTGAATTATGATTTTATTGAACAAGAGAGAACAGAAATAGAAAAGAAAAAAGGAATTATTGATTACAGCAGAAAAGAAAAAGAAATAGGATTTATCGCTCAGGATGTCGAAAAATATTTTCCATCACTAGTTTCTGAAGCAACTGATGATAGATATGATTTTAAAGTAAAGGCTCTCGGGTATTCAAGCTTTGGCATCCTAGCAGTAGGAGCAATTAAAGAGCTAAAACTTGAAAAAGATGAAGATATCGCTGGTTTAAACCAAAAGATAGCAGACTTGAATGAAGAAGTTGAGGAGCTACGGAACTTAGTTAATCAACTTTTAGACGCGAAAAAGTAGTGGTATAACAAACATGTGACTTTGAGAAGTGCGCACCTATTCTTCCGGCTTCCGCTTCGGTAATCTCCCGGCTTCTTTCAGCGCCTTATTCACAATCCACTCTAACTGTCCATTGGAACTGCGGAATTCATCCGCGGCCCATTTTTCAATTGCTTTTAACGTCTCGGGATCAAGACGAAGTACAAATGGTTTTTTCTTAGCCAAAACTCAACTTGTTTTCTCCAACAATACCACCAATCCAGTGGTGTGATCATAAGTCATAGAAATGGGACGATAACCTTTTCTGCATTCCTCATTGAGGCGCAACTCAAACTTCTCGGTCCCTTCGAACATCTTCTTCTTAAATATCTGATACTTCTTGATTGTTTTTTAGTTATAAAGTGAGCCTGTATTTACAACGGGCGTTGCGCTTTTATCTGAACATAAAACAACCATCAGATTACTGACCATGGCAGCTTTCTTCTCATCATCGAGATGAACGATGTTTTTACGACTCAGTTCTTCCAGCGCCATTTCAACCATACCAACAGCACCTTCAACAATTTTACGCCTCGCAGCTACAATTGCCGTTGCCTGTTGTCTTTGAAGCATGGCACCAGCAATCTCATTGGCATAAGCCAAGTGGCTAATCCGTGCCTCTAACACTTCAATTCCAGCAATGGCCAATCTACGATCAAGCGCTTGTTCTAACTCGTTGTTCACCTCTGCCCCACCCGAGCGTAATGACAATTCGACTTCTTCGCCTTCATCATGGAATTCATCATACGGATAATGACCAGCCATTCTTCTCAACGCTGCTTCGCTTTGTATTCCTACGAATTCCAGATAATCGTTCACATCAAATGCCGATTTGTACGTGTCTCTCACCCTCCAAACTACTACCGCTCCAATCATAATCGGATTTCCAAGTTTGTCATTTACCTTGATGGGTTCGTTATCGAAATTGTGTGCACGAAGTGAAATTCTCCGTTTCAGATTGAATGGATTAACCCAGAAAAACCCGTTGGCCTTTACCGTGCCTTGATAGTTTCCGAATAGCACCAGAACCACCGAACGGTTTGGGTTAAGAATAAAAAACCCCGGCAAGCCTAGTAGAAAAAGGACAATTCCAATATAGAATATCGGTTGTTGCAATGCGGTAGCAGCGGCAATTACCGCAATTAGAAATGCAATCAGCACGGGGAGCATCACCCATCCTGAAATGGGCTTAATGGTTTTTTCTTCTTTCATGGTTGGTAGTTTAATTTAACACTACAATAATATCATTTTAATATCATGATTAAAAATCAAATATTCGACACATTTTTACTTTCAACTTTGGTTGCACCAGAAAAGAAGGTTTCTACCTTTGCGGCTTGGGGTAAGTCCTGTGCGACCAGCTCCCATCGAATCCCCCAGGGTAGGAATACAGCAAGGGTAGATGGTTGTAGCGGTGCGACATAGATCGCTTACCCCTTTTTTTGTGCCTTTATATTTAGGAGTGAGGAGATAGAAGCTACGAGTTAGAATTGCAACGCCCGTTTATCTCCTGTCTCTTGTATCACGTCTCCTAGCTTCCCACTTCTTTCTCCTCGCTCCAATCTGTAAAAACGTGTTCATTTCTTTTCGAAAGCTTGCTTGCCTCTAACTTTGTAGTTAGCCACCTTTGATGCAAATATTTAGACCATGAAATTCTTTATCGATACAGCAAATCTTGACCAAATAAAAGAAGCACAAGACCTTGGGGTTTTGGATGGCGTAACCACCAACCCATCGCTGATGGCAAAGGAGGGAATTCATGGAGACGAGCGCGTAATGCAACACTATATTGACATTTGCAATATTGTTGATGGTGATGTAAGTGCCGAAGTAATCTCAACCGACTTTGCTGGAATGGTAAGAGAAGGTGAGGCACTGGCCAAACTTCATCCACAGATCGTGGTAAAAGTGCCTATGATTAAAGATGGCATTAAAGCAATTAAATACTTTACTGATAAAGGAATACGAACTAATTGCACATTGGTTTTTAGCGCTGGACAAGCGCTTTTAGCTGCCAAAGCTGGCGCAACGTATGTTTCTCCATTTTTGGGAAGATTGGATGACAACTCTCAAGACGGAATGGAGCTGATTGCTCAAATCAGATTGATTTACGACAACTACATGTTCGATACGCAGATTTTGGCTGCCAGTATTCGTCATACCATGCATATTGTAAGATGTGCTGAAGAAGGTGCTGATGTGGCGACTTGCCCATTGAACGCGATTCTTGGTTTGTTAAATCATCCTTTGACTGACATTGGTCTTGCCAAATTCTTGGCCGACTTTGAAGGAAACAAATAGACAATGCTAGTTCGCATCTATGAGGAAAACCCAAACCCGAAAGCCATTCGGGAAGTAGTGGATTGCCTAAGAAAAGGCGGGGTTATCATTTATCCAACAGACACGGTTTACGGTATTGGTTGCGACATCAACAACCGAAAAGCTGTTGAGCGGATTTGCCAAATTCGGAACATTAAACCGGAGAAAGCACAGTTCTCTTTCATCTGTTCAGACTTGAGTCACATTACAGACTTCTGTTCCCAGATTGATAATTCCACGTTCAAACTAATGAAGCGTTTGCTTCCTGGGCCCTACACGTTCATCTTAAATGCCACCAATAAGGTTCCAAAGCTATTTCAAAGTAAAAAGCGAACTGTTGGAATTCGTATTCCTAACAACCAGATTCCTTTGGCAATTGTTGAAGAATTGGGCAATCCTATAATGACGGCTTCTGTACATGATGCCAACGACATGGTAGAATACAGCACAGACCCATCCCTCATTCACGAACGATTTGAAAACTTGGTGGACATGGTAATAGATGGTGGCTACGGTGGCTTTGAGGGCTCTACGGTTTTAAACTGTGCCGATGGCGAAGTAGAAGTTATTCGTGAAGGAAAGGGGTCAATCGAGGATTTGACGTAGGTCGCTTACCGATTCATCCTTACTTATCTCCCATTCATCTCGGCTGATAGTTTCTCAGTCTAAAAGATGTATCTAAAACTTAAAAACATAAGTAAGACTCTTTGTAAAATAGAGTTATGCTTAGATTCATCACAGTCTTCCTTATTTCTTTGTCTTGGGCAGCCACTTCGGTTGCACAGGATATGATGTTTGATGAAATGCATGTTACGGACGGAGCTATTTTTTTGAAAACGGTAAATGGAGAAGAAATACCTGTTGACGTTAACGGAAATACAATTATTGCACATTCAGTCTTCAGACTGAACGCCAGCGAAAGAGCAGAAAAGTCATGGGCTAAAACAGTAACCAGACCGAACAATTCTGAATACGGAAGAAGCGAGATTGGCCCAGCTTTCAATCTTACATACTTAGATCAAGCAAACGGAACAGGAAGTGGATTTGATGATCCAACCCTTGGTGCAGAACGGAGAACCGCGTTGGAAGCTGCTTTTGCTTATTACTCATCTTTGCTCGAAGATTATGGGGAAGCTGATATAGAAATCCGAGAATCTTTTTCTGGCAATCCAGGTTCAAATCCTTTTGCATTTTCTGCAGCGTATTACTTTGGATCTAAAGGATTCAACTCACCATTTACCAAAGTGCATATTGAATCTGGAAATGACCCTTATGTATCCTATCCTGACGGATATATTCAGTTCAACTTTCATCAGAATTTGAATTACAATTATGATGTAAACGCCAATCCAAGCAACGAGCAATTCGATTTTTACACGATTGCATTACATGAGGTTTTACATGTGCTTGGCTTTACGAGTTACTCAGAAGCCAACGGACAATCCGCAGCTTCTGAACACGTTTACACTTCCTTTGACGAGTATCTGTCGGACTACAATAAAGACATCGTTTTTGAAGAAACAGGAAGTGGTTCTAGCACTACCGTTTCTACTCCAGATGATGGAACGCTGACCAATAACCAAGTTTGGTTTGAGCTTTATCCAGGGCAATTTGCACCTGTATTCTCACCAAATCCATTCAACGGTTCTAGTCTAGACCATTTTGATAATGGACGTTCTGACCATGGCGAATACCTGATGCATCCATCACTTTCAAAAGGCAATGCTTTTAAACTGCTTCATGAAGATGAAGCACGCGTGTTGGAAACACTTGGCTACGCTGTAAACTACAGTATTGCCACTTCAATTGATGAGCTATCTGATGTTGATGCTCCAATGAAAGTACTTTCTGGTCTTTACCCAAACCCTGCACAGTCCTACGACAAGATTCAGATTGACCTAGGCGATGTGGTAGAAGATGAAGTTTTAGTGATTGTTTATGATATCATGGGCCGAGAATCCTATTCCAAAGTGATTCTGAACCGTGGTACTGGTCCGGTTACAGCCATCGATCCTCACAATAATCTAACACCCGGAATGTATATCGTAGTTGGGTCAACCAAAGACGAACTCTTTAACGAGAAACTGGTGATTAAATAGATAGCTCCATAAACACTTCTCCAATATGGTCAATGATATCGCTTGCGATAAGTGATTGTAAAGAGTCGCGCTCCAGCCCAATATCTCCAGCGTGACCATGAATGTAAACACCGAGAATGGCTGCCGATTCGGGGGAGTATCCTTGCGCCAACAGACCGAGAATAATTCCTGTAAGTACATCTCCACTACCAGCCGTTGCCATACCAGCATTTCCTGTTGAGTTGAAAAAAACTTGACCAGATGGCGTACTTGTAGAAGTGTGTGCTCCTTTAAGCACTACAATAACCCCATACTTTACAGAAAAATCAATCTGCATCTGAAGCCGTTCCAAGGATGTTTTCCATTTGCCTGCCATCCGTTCAAATTCCATTGGATGGGGCGTGAGGATTGTTGCCTTTGGAAGAAAAGAAAGCCACGTTTTGTTCTGGCCTAAAATATTGAGCGCATCTGCATCAAGTACCAATCTTGCATCCACATCTTGAATAAGGCGTTTTAGCACGTTGGCCGTATCTTTTTCAGTTCCAATACCTGGGCCAATACCAATGGCATTGAACGAACTGAGGTTAGGTAAATCAATAATAAAATCATGGTTAGAATCAACGGAACACATTGCCTCCATCACTCCTATTTGCATAATATCTAATCCGCACGCTGGCACGTGAGTCGTAACCAAACCTGCCCCAGTTCTTAAACAAGCACTTGCCCCAAGTTGAGCCGCACCCATTTTCCCCTTTGAACCAGCAACCAGCAAAGCATGACCATATGTTCCTTTATGCGAGAACTTTAATCTTGGGATATACAAATCCTTCAAATCTTCGAACTCCACATATTCGTACGGGCTTGAAGAGTTCATCTCCTTCTCCATCAAACCAATGTTAACTACATCCATCTGACCAGCAAGTGAACCTGTATCAGGCAGCAGCAAACTCAGCTTTGGGGCATGAATTGGGAACGTCCAATCGGCTCTTACAACCAATTCTAAATTATTGGCAGAATTATCATCAGCAAATAAACCCGTTGGTATATCTATGCTCACTATGTCATTACTCAACTGATTCATTTTCTGAGTAACACCTGCTAAAAAACCATCTAACGGTCTCGATAGTCCGTTTCCGAGAATGGCATCAACTACTACGGCATCAGTCGCTATTTCTGGAAACTCGTCCGCAGTTTTTATATGAAATACTTCTGCATTTCCCTGCTCCTCTAATAAGTAAAGATTCTTCGCAAAATCCGTACTCCCCTCTTTTGTGTGTTCAAGAATAATAACCACAACCACCGCATCTTCATCTTCGCTGTGCATGCGCGCCATTGCCAAACCATCTCCGCCATTGTTTCCCTTCCCACATATATAAATGGTAGAGAAATACCACTTTTCGAGGAATGAAAGTCTGCCGTAACACCCTTCGGCAGCACGCTCCATTAAATCGTAAGACGATATTGGTTCGTTTTTAATTGTGAACTGATCTAGTTCACGCATCTTTTCTGCTGTTAGAATTCTCATCCTTCGGTAGGTTTATTATTCAACTTCGGATTGTTCTTATGTCGTTCGGAATCCCGTTCTGTTTTCTTCTCCAAGTTCTTCTTCATCGCTTCTGTCAAATCAACGCCAGTTTGGTTTGCCAAGCACATTAACACGAAAAGCACATCGGCCATTTCATCGCCTAGGTTTTTGTTCTTATCACTTTCCTTTTCAGACTGCTCTCCATAACGTCTGGCAATTATTCGTGCCACTTCGCCAACCTCCTCGGTTAGCATGGCCATGTTGGTCAGCTCGTTGAAATATCGGACTCCTGTGGTTTTAATCCACTCATCAACAGTTTTTTGGGCTTCTTCTATTGTCATTTTCCGTCTTTCTGTTAATTGATTCCACGTTTTACTACCAGTAAATCCCCCATCACGCCAAAAGCGTGACACCCCTTTTTTAAGGGGGAATCGCAACTTGCCAACGTTGCTATAAGACGAGTATTATACTTCATGAGAAGCAAATGGTAAAAAAAGGGGAATAAGATTCTGCTAGCAAAGAAATGAAACTACTTGACCGAATTACCAACGCACTGAAAAGTGAAGTTGTTTAAAGTCGGATTCGCTGGCAAAACCGAGTACTGGATTCAGATAATAAACTTCATCCATTCAGTTAAGAAGGAATGCTGATTCAAAGGATGAAAATGAACGCAATAATAAATATGACCACCATGATGACTAAGGTGTACACCATATCGTTCATGAGGTAAGGCCCGTAGGTTTTCCAAAACTCTTTCCAATTCATCAGGAATGTAATTTTATCACGGATTTTTCGTCTTTCGAATAACAAAGAAATGAAACTACTTGACCTAATTGCTCGAATCGAAAATGTAAATTAGAGCATCTAAATGGAGCAGCAACGTTTTCTCATATTTCTATTGTCGTTTTTCATCCTGTCTTCAGGCTGCAAGAAAGACCCCGAGCTCATTCCAGACAATCAAGCGCCTTATTACTCTGAGGTCTCCGATCTACTTATTGAGAATTACATTCAGCGTGTTTATATAGACCAGATAGGTCGTGAGCCGTTTGATGCTGAAATGAATTCGGAACGAATGACGCTTAAAGCAGCTGATTTGAGTTTTGAATCTCGCGAAGCGATGATTGTTAAACTTCAGAGCAGCACCAACTTTATTGAAGGAGATATTTCCTACAAACACGCCTATTACAATAGATTGTACGAGCAAGGCAAAGCACGTTTTATGGAAGCTGCTTCTAACGCAGAAATAGGAGAAGTGATGGGGCCGATTGCAGGCGGTATTCTTAATGATTCCCTGAACGGAAACTGGGAAGGAATAGCTGAGAGACGTCTTCAATTGGCAAAACTGCAAGCGGTTCTTGATTCGGAAAAGGATTATTTTGATGGCGAGATTGAAATGGCAGATATGTGCGCGGCCATGCTAAACAATGCCGTTTATGACGAGATTAATATGAACACTTTCAATTTCGTCAACGCCAGTTTTGACAACACGTTTTTTCGGTTTCCAACAGGAGCAGAATTCTATGCTGGTTTCAATATGATTGAATACAATCAACCGGGAAGTCTCCTTGGAAAATCAGGACAGAACAAATCAGAATACGTTGATATTCTCGTCAATTCGCGTGAGTTTTATGAAGGCTTGATTGTTTGGTCTTATCAAATCTTATTGGCACGTGAAGCTTCAACCGCTGAGACCAACCAATTGATGATTGACCTTTGGGTTGACCATGACTTACAAAATGTGCAAAAGGCAATTATGATTACGGATGAATATGCTCATTTTCAGAAATGAAAAATATGGAAAAACCCCTCCGTCTCGCCCAAAAGCGTGACACCTCCCCTTTGCAGGGGAGGAGCTGGCACATTGATTTAAGACCTGCTCGAAGCGCCAGCTCCCCTCATTTGAAAGGAGGGGTGGCCCGAAGGGACGGGGTGGTTATGGGAATGGAAAACGTGATTCAACCTATTCGGCAACACACCATGGCTCGCCACCTTTTTCTTTTTATCCTTTTTCCTTTTATCCTCGCAACCACAGGTTGCCAAAAGGACAAAATTTACGAGGTGCAAGAGGAAACAATCCTCCCTCCCAACGCCAATAAAACAAAGCTTAAATCGGATCAGCAGTACATCGCCATTCTGTATGCAAACTTGTTTCAAACTGCTCTTTCTAGCGACAATCTTTTTGAAGCCAGTGAGTGCGTTCAGTCTATTGGAGATAAAGACTTAGTGCACGAAGTGCTCATTAGCAATTACATGAATACGGGAGGTGTTGTTCTTCCTACTAACGCAGAAATGCGTGCTGATATTGATGCGTTTCTAACCGCAACCTACAATCGCTTTCTGGTACGAAATCCGACTGAGGCAGAGCGACAGTTTTTCAAGAATTACATCAATACGCATCCAAATGTCCGACCAGAATTGGTGTATTTCTCATTCGCGCTAAGCGATGAATATCAATACTACTAGTTGAATTAAAAATTTGGAATTAAGAATTAAGAATGCTTAAAGTTTAACTCACCCCTGCTCCGCTTGCGGAGCTTTCCTCCTTTCTTGAAAGAGAGGGGGAGCCGAACGTAGTGAGGTCGGGGTGAGTTGCACACAATTCGTATTAGTAAATGAAAAGAAGAGGATTCATAAAGAAGGCAGCGGCTGCAACTACGGGTGCTTTTCTAGCTCCGTACATCCTTCCGTCTGGGCGTTTGTTTGCAGCTACGGGAGCACAATTAGCGCAGCATGTGGTTATGGTGATGTTTGCTGGAGGCGTTCGACAGCAAGAAAGTGTGGATCAAACATATCTGGACCAAAGTCAGGGTATTCCTATTCAGGGAAACATTATGTCTAACATGTTGGACGGGGCGGCTCCCACCCAAAAAATCGTCTACGGAACGGATGGAAACCTTGCAGGAGACACTCCAATTCCAGCAATTCTCAGTTCAACCATACAACAACAGGGAACGCTTTTTCGTGAAGTAAGAAGTAGCCATGCTGGGCATTATGGCGGCATGAATGCGCTGCTTCAAGGAAACACGATTTTTTCTCAAGGCTTAAGGCAAAAACCACTTAATCCAACCATTTTTGAATACACACGAAGACATCTTGGCACACCTGCTTCAAAAACTTGGTTTGTAGGAAACGGCATTGGCAACTCTACACCGCTGATGAATTACAGTCAGCATGCAGATTATGGCGCTACGTATGGCGCGAACTTTCTTGCTCCAGACATCACATTCGGTTCTCAAGGACAAGAGCATCTGTCTAATGCCAAAATCTATCATCCGGAAGAAGAGTTAGACCCAATCTATCAGATGAAATATTTCCTCGACAACAATTTTGAGAACGTTGGAGGAACAATTGAGACGATTTACAATACGGAGGAGGAAAAGCAAAGCATCAAACTCTTTATGCGAGAGATGTACAATTTGGGCGGGAATATTGCAAAACCACCCGTTTCAGATAATGGCGATTTGAGCACGGTTGGCTACGCTGTTGAAGTAATGAAATGGTTTAAGCCAACTTTGACTGTTGTCAATCTTGGAGCTGTGGATGCTTGCCACAGCGATTATACGGGATACTTGAAAGCCTTGCACCGTGCAGATCACGCAGTCGGTCATATTTGGAATCAAATCAATCAGATTCCTGAAATGGCAAACAACACAATTATGCTCGTTACACCTGAATGTGGAAGAAACCTAGACTCGAATCCTATCAAGGACGAGAACGATTGGAGAGCCTTCGATCATTCAGATGCAAACACACAGCGCGTTTTTACCCAGATGGTTGGCCCAAATGTTCCTTCAAATCTTGTGCGTGGTGGCATTGGAAACCAAATTGGCGAAACTGCCGACAATTGCCCAACCATAGCTGAAATTCTAGGGTTTAAGGATGATGTAACAAGTAGCGGCCTCATTTCATCAACTGCTCAATCTTTATTCGATAGGATTTGAAAAATCTGTTTCCATATATCGCAATTCTATTGTTGGCAATGAGCAGTTGTACCAAGGATGAGAAGAACCCGTTTGATAACCCAGACAATCTTCCGCCAGAAGACACGACTCAAATTGAAAACATAGACCCTGCAAGTTTTGTAGGATTGCATCAGAATATATTCAAGCCTACATGTGCTAATTCTGGTTGCCATGATGGCTCTTTTGAACCAGATTTTAGAACGATTGAAAGTTCTTACAACACATTGGTGCTTCATCCAATTGTAAAAAACAATCCGGCAGAAACGTACGAATACCGCGTTAAACCCACATCACTTTCCGAGTCTATTCTATGGCTACGCCTAAACGAGGATATTGATGGCATTTCTGGAATTATGCCGTTAGATGCGTTCTACGACCCAGATTCGGAATGGAATGCAAACAAGGCTGAACACCTTTCCAACATCACCGATTGGATTATGGGCGGTGCGCTAGACATGTTCGGAAACGAACCGGGTTCCAATAACCAACAACCGGGTATTTCAGGGATTTATGCCGAGGCTGATGGAAGCCCATGCAACCTTAACGGACGAATAAATGTGCCGCTTGGATCACAACAGGTTACCGTTTGGTTTGCTGTAAACGATTTAGAATCTCCGCTTTCAGCTTTAGAATACAATAAGGTAAAGATGAGTGGTAAGATTGATTTGGTGGATACAACGGCCACGGAATACAACCTCCAACTTCTTGGAAGCCCAGAAACGCATATGAACTTTCAGAATAACGCAGCGGAGTTCAATCACAAGTTCAACTTTACTGCTGCATCATTTCCTACAGATAGTACGTACTACATGCGCGTTTTCCTGAAAGATCCGATGCAAACCGATACCACACAAATTCCGCAGGACGGAAGCCAGTTATACATCAAAAAACTCTTCTCGTGGAGATTCGTGGACTGACCTTTCTTCTCATCGCTGCAATGCTGTTCTCTTCTTGCAAGGAGGAACCTTCGGATATACCCCAAATTTCTAACCTCACGGTAGAGCCAATGGTGGTAGAGGAATTCACGGACACCGTGACTATTTCATTCGACTACTATGATTACAATGGTGATCTTGGCTACCTAGACCCAAACGTAACGTCTTTAAGTGTAAAGGATAGCCGTTTGCAGTTTGAAGACTTATATCATGTAAAACCATTGGCGCCAATTGATGCCAATGTGCCTATACAAGGCAGGCTTTCCATTCGTCTAAACAACCTTTTTATACTTGGAAATGATACCGTTGAACGTTTGCAGTTTGAAGTGATGATTCAAGACCGAAACGGACTTTGGAGTGAACTAATTGAAAGCGACACCATCACTGTTTTTCGTCCGTAAAAAGCACTACCATTAAGTTGTCAGAAATAAGCAAAATACCCACTCAACCTGCGGGTACTCCCTCTTTGCAGGGGGAGAGTTGGCACGTTGATCAAACACCTGCCAATTACGCAGCTCCTCCCCTGCAAAGGGGAGGTGTCGAGGAACGAGACGGAGGGGTTAGTTCCACTAAAGCACCTATCTCCTTTCTCCTCTTTTTCACCTTTTTCCTTTCCCCATTTTTCCTTCAAGCGCAAACCACTTTCCCGCTTATTGGTGATATTAATACAGACGATTGCGAAGGTTATTTCACAGACAGCGATGGCGGATTGAATGGTGATGACTATGCCCATGGCGAGGATTACACCATGACGATTTGCGTTCCGAATGCCATCAGCATTGAGATGACTTTCTTCGAGTTCTGTTCGGAAGCTGGTTATGATATAATGACCTTTCACGATGGTCCGAGCATTAATTCACCACAGATTGGTCTTCCACTTTCCGGTCAAGATTTGCCGCCAACAATTATTGCTGCTTCTGGTTGCCTGACCATTCATTGGGAATCTGATGTTTTTGGAGTGGCTTGCGAAGGTTGGTTGGCTTATTGGGAAGTAGAAGTAGAAGAACCTGATTCGCCAATCGTATCGTTTAATCCGAGTGCGCCAACATGTAGTACCGATGTGGTTGTGATGCAATTCGACACATCTGTTCCGTGCGATTCTGTTTACGCTGGTGCTTTCACACTTTCGGGCGGACAAACCATAACCAACATCACACCGCTTAACTGCGCAAATGGAGAAGGAACTCAGTATGAACTGACGCTTAGTCCGGGGTTAAATGAAAGCGCTACGTACGATTTAGAGTTCATTTATAACTATTCAGATGATTGTGATAATGAATTCACGTTAGAGGTTGAGGGACAATTGGTGGTGAATGATTGCCCATTACAGGTAGAAATTCTTGAAGATGACGACCAAATTTGCCGTGGTGATTGTATTGAAATCTGGGCAGAAGTAACTGGCGGAGACGCTAACACCTATAACTACGCTTGGAGCAACGGCCTTCCCAACTCAGCAGGCCCGCATTTGGTTTGTCCGAGTGCAACTACATCCTATTCAGTTACTGTAAGTGATGCAAGTCCAGCAGCTTCAGCTTTCGACCAAACCACAATTACGGTTATTCAACCACCTGTTATCGATCCAATTCCAACGGTTTGCAGAAACGAAGCTCCGTTTACAATCACAGCTAATCCTACTGGAGGAGATTGGAGTGGCACGCACATCAACGATCCAATTGGCATTTTCAGACCCGATTCGGGCAACGGAACACCATGGACGATTTATACCGACTTGAACGGCTGTTCCGATTCAGTCCAATCTCAAGTGGATGACATTTGGGCAGGTTACGACCAATCTGCTTGTCCAGGTTCTGCTCCCTTTCAGTTGAATAATGGTACGCCAGTTGGCGGAACATGGTCTGGTCCGTTTACAACTCCAGATGGAATGTTCAACCCATCAACATCTGGCACATACAATATCACCTATACAACTGCCGAAGGCTGTACAGACATTAAAGTGGTTCGCGTGGATGGTATAACCATGCCTGCCGACATGACGGTATGTGAATCTGACCCACTATTCTACTTTAGTGTTACTCCTTTTGGAGGCGTTTGGAGCGGAACAGGAGTTGCAAATTGGTATTGGGCATCGTATAATCCCGCGGTAGCGGGGCCTGGAACGCACACTATAACATACGAGCTAAACGGCTGTTCGGAAACCTTAGATGTAACCGTAACGGGAATTGATGCTGGTGGCAATTATGTCATCTGCCCAGAAGAGGCTCCAATCCAGTTAAACGGAAACCCATCTGGCGGAACATGGAGCGGAATTGGAGTATCCCAATCTGGTTTATATGACCCAACCATTGCTCCAGATTTGACGAATGATACATTGACGTATGCGATAAATGGTTGTTCCGACACGCGTATTGTTTACGTTCAGCAAACTGGCATTCAGTTGAGCAACTTAGAGTTTTGCATCTATGATGATGAGATTACTCTTGATTGGGCGGGGATTCAGAGGTACCCGGCTGGTGGCGTTTGGTCGGGCCCTGGAACAGACAATAATGGCGATGGCAATTTCAACCCAGCCATTGCTGGTGCGGGTACGCATACACTTCTCTACGAAGCCAACACCTGCATAGATAGCACCGTGATGATTGTGCATGAAAACACAATGGTAGACACGTCCATTTGCGAAGTGGGCGACCCTATTCAAATGGTAGCGCAGCCTGCAGGTGGCATGTGGGCAGGAGATGGCATCATCGATCCGAGTGGGATGTTTGACCCGCAGGAAGTTGGTATTGGAATTCATTGGGTTTATTACCAAGCACCTACCGGATGCTGGGATTCTTGTATGGTGGATGTTTATCAGCTTCAGCCAGCGGAAATTATTGGGCTCGTAAACACATACTGTTTTATCTATTCTTCCATTTCATTGATTGGACTTCCCGCAAACGGAGTTTTCTCTGGAAATGGCATAAGCGATACGATTTTCAATCCTTCCTTGGCAGGAGAAGGACTTCACACCATAGCGTATAACCAAGGTGCTGCTGGCTGCGAAGTGCAGGAGCAAGTTTTGGTTTCCATCTCCCCTCCTATTGTTACAACCAAATTTGGTCAAGGCATTGTCATTTGCTTGGGCGACCCCGTTACCGTTGGTGTAGAAGCTACTGGTGGTGATGGCACGCCATTTACGTACGAATGGAGTCCGAATGTAACGTGGTTTCCTACTATTGAACTTTACCCAGACTCCTCTACTTCCTATGAGATTATCACTTCGGATGGATGCTCAGATTCGGTAACAGATACCGTTGACATGTACGTGTATCCTGAGATTAGTGCCACATTTATAACCAGCGATACGCTGTGCTACGGAAACACAGGTTTTGCAACTGTTGAGGGAATGCCCTACTCGCCCAATTATGTTTACGAGTGGAACACTTTTCCGCCCGTAATTGGCGACACGTATTATGGTGATGTAGCACAAACCTATCAAGTTACCATTACCAACCTCCACGATGCTGGCTGCACGTTTGATACAAGTATTACCATTCCCTCTTTTCCGAATGTTACTGCGTTTTTCACGCCAAACCCAAATGGATCTTGCATGCCTGAATCAGACCCAAATGCGGAGTTCATAGACCTTAGCCAAGGCGCTGTGCGAGGAACTTGGGATTTTGGTGATGGCTCCACGGAAGATTACTTCTTTGGCGTATATCCAACACACGAATATCCCGATACAGGAACCTACACGGTTACGCTTTATGTAGAAAACGAAATGGGAACGTGTACAGATAGACACGCGTTTGATGTGTGCGTTGAACCTGAATTCACACTTTGGATTCCGAACTCGTTTACGCCTGATGGCGATGGATTGAATGATTTGTTTGAAATCGTCTCAACCGGTGTTGTAGAATTTGAATTACGAATTAGAGGCAGTTGGGGACATAAAATTTACACGATGAATTCCATTGACGACCCATTTTGGGATGGTACGTATAAGGGAAAACCAGTGCAACAAGACCGCTACATTTATGAAGTTGTTGCCAAAGGACTAAACCTAGGTGGCGTCAAGTTCCATAAAGGAAGCGGGTACATTCATGTGATAAGGAAGGGAGAGTAAGCAATTACCTTACTTTTGATAGTGTCATTTGATACTATCAATGAAACCGCCTTATCAGATTACTTCTTCAATTTTAGCTCTTGTTGCTTCCATTTCTGAGAAGCTGGGACAAACCAACGCCATCTATCTTAACAGGCCATCTCCGCAGTTAAGGAAACAAAGCAGAATACGAACCATTCATTCATCTTTAAAGATTGAAGGAAACACCTTGACCCAAGAACAGGTTACGGCCGTTGTGGAGAACAAGCGAATCATTGGGCCAAAAAAGGATGTTTTGGAGGTGTTGAATGCTATTTCAGCCTACGAGAATCTGGGTGCTTTCAAGCCTACATCGTCCAAATCTTTTCTTACAGCTCATAAATTACTGATGACTGGGCTTATTGAAAAATCAGGAAAATATAGGACGACAGGGGTTGGCATTATGCACGGCAAAAAACTGGCGCACCTTGCCCCTCCTGCCGAAAACGTAGCGTTTTTGATGAAAGGTCTTTTTGAATATCTAAAAAATGGAGACGACCTGACGCTGATAAAAAGTTGCGTATTTCATTACGAAATGGAGTTCATTCATCCATTTATAGATGGAAACGGAAGAATGGGAAGACTGTGGCAAACAATAATTCTAATGCAGGAAAACTCTGTATTTGAGTTTCTTCCGTTTGAAACAATGATTAGTGAAACCCAGAACAACTATTACCAAGCTTTGGCAAAAAGTGACAGTTCGGGTAGTTCAACTCCCTTTATAGAATACATGTTGGGCGTGCTTGACAAATCCTTGAACGAGCTTCTTCAATTCAATGGAAGAACCATCACCCAAAAAGACCGACTACATCATTTTTCTAGTTTAGGAAAAACCAAATTCTCTCGGGCTGATTACATGAATGTTTTCAAGGACATCTCTTCAGCAACCGCTAGTAGGGATCTAAAAAAAGGTGTAGAAACAAGCTTATTTCAAAAAACGGGGAGTATGAATAGGACGATGTATCAGATAGTTTTGGAGTAAACCCCGTACAACAAGACCGCTACATCTATGAGGTTGTTGCCAAAGGACTACATCTAGGTGGAGTCAAGTTCCATAAAAGCAGTGGGTATATTCATGTGATTAGAAAGGGAGAGTAACTAATCTATACTCTTCGAATCCACCAGAATAGTAACTGGCTCATCATTTACCAGTTCCGCATCCATCATAGCGCCAAAAGTGCTGCTGGCTACAGGCTGGTTGTAACAGCCCCCTAGAAATTCGGACATGATTCTACATTAAAGACTGTAATATCATGGACATGAACAGACGAAAATTCAGCAAAGAGGACAAGCTGGCCATCCTGAAAGAGGCCACAAGCAAAGGC
>Ga0208903_1000432_pt1 | contig 34864 bp, 27 predicted proteins | sample AntAceMetag02UKJ_FD_184769 | JGI IMG/M metagenome (GOLD analysis project Ga0208903, IMG submission 184769) | Saline lake microbial communities from Ace Lake, Antarctica - Antarctic Ace Lake Metagenome 02UKJ (SPAdes) (version 2) | ecosystem: Environmental > Aquatic > Non-marine Saline and...
AATTTCATGACTACCACTACTGTAGTTATTTATCCCCGAAGTGGTTACATCATATGAATATCCAACTCTAAAGCTTTTGATATTAACTCCAGCCATAATCCCTACGGCATCGTCAATTCGATAAGAGACACCTGCCCAAACCATATTTTTCCAAAGAGCACGAACATTAATATCGAATTGAGTTGAAGCAGCATCAGTCTTTAAGAACACTGACGGATTCAAAGACCATACTGGATCAATATCCCAAGTATAGCCAGCCATTGCGTAGTAATGACGAGCAATTGCAACTTCACTAACTGTACCACCTTCTTCAAAATCCAAGGTTGGTGCTGTTAAGTGTTTTGCAGCAATACCCGCATACAATTTATCTGTATGATAATAAATACCAAAACCCAAATCTTCTTTCACACCACCATCTCGACCCGAAATAATGTTCGGGTCATTCTCGTCAATTGGATTCAATTTTGAACCATCAAGTGTATTGAAAAGAACACCTCCTTCAACACCAATACCCAACGTGCCAGGCCCAAGAGCTAAACGAAATGCATAAGACAAGTTTACACCACCAGAATACTGCGCTCCCAGCTGATCCGATAATATAGAAAGCCCAACACCACCATGTAATGCCTTAACCGTTGCGTCAACGTTGGCCATTGTTGTTACTGGACGACCTTCAAAACCAACCCATTGTTGCCGATGCAAAACATTGGCGCAAATTCCGTTGTTACTACCAGCATAACCTGGATTGGCATACAGCCTATTAAACATATTCATTGTGAATTGCGGATCTTGCTGAGCATGAACCGCTGTTCCCAAGAATAAAAATGTTACACATGCAATTGCAGTAAAAATCTTTTTCATATCTAATTCTTCGATTTCCTTTTTTCCTTTTTTCCCGATCGGAGACATTCCTTTTTCAAGAAGCCGCTAAGTAAAGAAATATTTCTATCAACATCAAGTTGTTAAATCAATTTATCGACTAAAAACCATCTCAAATATCTATCATATTGGGATTCATCGTTAACCAAGTTTCTGAAAAGTTTGCCACCAACGATCCGGAATTTGATCTTCACATGCTCGCTGATAATCGACATAATTGCACGGAACCATGAAATGACGATAGTACTTTTCACCTCGTTTTGACGGATACGGCACTTCCATCCACCAACGATCACTGCGCTGACTTTTATAAAAGATGATGTCGTATTGCCCGTCCTCAATTGAGACCGTATATTTCAAATACTGATCCTTATCAGCAAACGGGTAATCTTGCTTTCTACTCGTTACACCAGAAAGAAAATACCAAAGTATTTGTGCTACAAGCTTTGCTGACTGCCCATTGTCTGCTGAGGAAAGTGAATCATACAAGCCGATTGATGATAGTTTATCGCTCAACCCAGCGTATCGTGCAATGGCACATGCTTGTTCGCCATATAATCCATTCGGTTCATTCCGATAATTAGCAGGAAAGTCTGATTTCCGTATACTACTCATATCAATGGACACAGCATCTGCATTCCGAACAATCGGCTCTACATCTTCGATATTATTCTGTACTTCTCCTAAGCGATAGACATCGAAATACAGTTTTTTCATCAACTCTACTTCATTTGGCAACACATGATGTGTTTGGTAAGCCAAATTGCTGAAGTTGAACAGCACATTAGGCTGATGAAGAATGATTTTCTGCAAATATCTATTAGCATTCAGATTATCATTTACATCTCCAAGGTCAAATCTTGAATCAACACACACAAGATTGACGACTTGTTCTAGCTTTTCGTAGGCTAGATAATTCGCATACGTTAAGTCTTGACCTCCACCAAGAATAACCGCAATTCCGCCTTGCTTAATTATGGCCGCTACAGAATTGGAAACAGCATAATACGTGTCTTCCACTGTTTCTCCTGGACTAATATTCCCCAAATCGAGAATTGGCAGCGCTCCAAAATGGTCTTTAAGTTGATAAAGTTCCTGGCGGATGGCCAAAAGACCTTCAGAACTTCCTTTGCAATCGCTTCTTCTGTCTTCCGAAACTCCAAACAACACAACCGACCCTTTTCCGACCTGAGGAAACCCAGCCTCATTAGAGAATGTTTGGATACGACTCCCTAGTGTTCCTTCAGCATTCAGTTCAAGTAAATCTGAAGTAATCGGCTCGAAGAATAGGGCGATATCAGAGACCATTATTTTTTCTTTCGGACAGCGCCTCGCTTCGGTTTAGCGGGTGCTTTCGCAATAAGTTCTTTACAGTCTGCTAAGGTCAGCGATTCCGGTTCTGTTTCTTTCGGGATGCGATAATTTTTTTTGCCGACAGCTATGTAAGGTCCATATCGACCATTTTTTACCTGCACAACATCTTCACCATCCTTAAACTCACTAATCATCATCTTTTTGAGCTCATCTCTCTTGTCCTCAATAAGCGTTATTGATTCCTCTTTAGTAATGGTCATCGGGTCGAGTTCGCCAATAGACACATACGACTTTCCATGACGCACATACGGACCGTATTTTCCAATACCGATGGTGAGCTTTTCACCTTCAAATTCTCCCACTTCACGTGGAAGTTTGAAAAGCTCCAACGCTTCTTCCAGTGTCACTTCTTCCATTCGTTTTCCAGCTGGAATACTGGCAAACTTTGGTTTTTCCTCGTTTTCAGCTTCACCAATTTGAACCATTGGGCCGAACCGCCCCAGGCGCGAATAAACGTTTCTGCCAGATTTAGGGTCAACGCCAAGCAATCTTTCGCCTGTTGCCTTTTTGGCATTCTCCGCAGTATGAACCGTGGTTTTGTGAAACGGCTTGTAAAAAGCATCAATCATGGAAGTCCATTCTTTCTGACCATCCGCAATCTCATCAAACTCTTTTTCTACCTGAGCGGTGAAATTGTAATCAAGAATTTCCGTGAAATTCTCGACAAGAAAGTCAGTAACAACTTTACCAATATCTGTAGGGAATAACTTGACCTTTTCCGCTCCTGTAATCTCCGTTTTAACTTCTTCTTTTATTCCATTTGAATCTAAAAGGATGTAGCCATACTCACGCTCAACACCTTCTTTTCCCTCCTTCACCACATAATTTCTACTAATAATGGTGTTGATGGTTGGTGCGTAAGTTGATGGTCGGCCAATACCTAACTCCTCCAACTTCTTCACCAAACTTGCCTCGGTGTAACGTGCTGGTGGCTGGCTAAAACGCTCAATTCCTTCCACTTTTGCAGCATCCAAATCCTGACCAACAGTCATATTCGGAAGCATTCCTTTTGTGTCTTCCGTTTCGTCATCCGTTCCTTCGAGGTACGCTTTCAAGAAACCTTCAAAAACGATGACTTCACCTTGAGCAACAAATCCTATCTCAGAACTAGATACACTAACATTAACGGTGGTCCGCTCCAATTTGGCATCTTCCATTTGCGAAGCAATGGTTCGTTTCCAAATCATATCGTAAAGACGCTGTTGTGCTGCATCGCCCTTTACTTCTTTCTTATCCATGTACGTAGGGCGGATAGCTTCGTGAGCTTCTTGTGCACCCTTTGATTTAGAACTGTACTTCCGCGTTTTGGCGTATTCTGCGCCATAAAGTTTTACAATCTCATCCTTGGCAGCGTTTAGAGCAAGATCAGATAGATTCACGCTATCTGTTCTCATGTAGGTAATACTTCCCTGCTCGTACAAATCCTGAGCAACGCGCATGGTTCTGGTAACACCGAAACCGAGTTTACGACTTGCTTCTTGCTGTAATGTTGAGGTTGTAAAAGGGGCAGCTGGAGTTCGTTTTGCTGGTTTTTTCTGAAGATCTGCTACAGAAAATGAAGCATTTTCGCAGCCAGCTATAAACGCTCGCGTTTCTTCAATTGTATCGAAACGTTTACTGAGCTCAGCACGAACCTCCATTCCATCCACATTGAAGTAGGCCAAAACTCTGAAAGCCGAATTCGGCTGAAAGCTCTCTATCTGGCGTTCGCGCTCTACAATTATCCGAACAGAAACTGACTGAACTCTTCCTGCTGAAAGATTTGGCTTCACCTTTTTCCAAAGCACAGGCGAAAGTTCATACCCTACCAAGCGGTCAAGAATTCTTCGCGCTTGCTGAGCATTTACCAAGTCAGTATTAATAGTGCGCGGATTTTCTACCGCATTCAGAATAGCCGATTTAGTGATTTCGTGAAAAACGATTCTTCTCGTTTTCTCCTCTTTCAACCCGAGTGCTTCTTTCAAGTGCCAAGAAATAGCTTCTCCCTCGCGGTCCTCATCCGAAGCCAACCAAACCAAATCTGCCGATTTACTCAACTTAATTAACTCCTTTACTACACTTTCCTTGTCTTTCGGAATCACATAATCAGGTGCATAATTGTTTTCAACGTCAACGGAAAGCTTCTTTGAAGGCAAATCGCGGATGTGTCCAAAACTGGATTTAACCGTGAAATCCTTCCCAAGAAAACCCTCTATGGTCTTTGCTTTAGCTGGTGACTCAACAATTACAAGGTTCTTCATATGTAGTGTTTGGATTTGATTTTCAAAGGTGCAAAGGAAACTAAATATTGAAACGCTGAAAGTTTATGATTCAACTCTCGGCAATTTGACAAGGAATTTTGCGCCATTGGGCTTGTTGTCCGAGACCGCAATTGACCCGCCATGTCTTTCAACCAAAAGGCTTACTAAATAAAGTCCGATGCCCGTTCCTTTAGTTTGTCGAACGTCCTCATTTCCTCTACGATAAAAGCGCTCAAAAATTTTTTTCTTTTCGCTATTCGGGATTCCTTCTCCATTGTCTGAAACAGAAAATTCGATTTCATCATTGTCCACTAAACTCAGTTTTACGGTAATGGCTCCGCTTCCACCGTACTTAACGGCATTGTCAACCAAGTTGATTACGATACTATGAAAAGCCATTTTATCGATACTTGATTCAATATCCGAATCAACAATTAAACTCAGTTGTTTTTCTTCCAATTGCTTGGCATAAGTTCCTTCAGCTAGCTGCTGTAAGAATTTAGAAATATTCATTTTCTCCTTATCCAAAGGAAGTCCTCCAGACTCCACTCTATTTACAAGTAGTAGGTTTTCGACTAGACTTTCCAGCCTGTCGGTATCTCCAAGGGCTCTCACGTATAATTGTTTCCGCTTCTCCTCAGGAATATTTCTGGTGTGGAGTGTTTGAAGCTGAAGTTTAATGGCTGCAAGGGGCGATTTTAGCTCATGTGTAATGGAAAGAAGAAAGTTTTTCTGCTGTTCTGCTACATCAAGTTGTTTAGCAACGCTTCTGCGGACCGCCCAAAAACCTAGGAGCAAAATGAAAACGAAAACTGCTCCTTCACCCAATACCATCCAAATGCGTAAGGTCAATTTTTCATCAAGCTCTCCTTTTTGTATAAACTGTTCGGGGACAACCAATTCGGAGAGGACTAGCATTTCGCGCTTTAGCGTATAAATCTCTGCATTGAGATTGACCAACATATATGCCCACCAAACAAATTGCATGAGCACATAAAACCCCAGCAGATAAATAAGAACCCCTTTGGGCGCTTTAAAAGATTGTTTTCCGAGAAGACCAGACATTACCGAATGTCAAGCAATTGACCTTGCTCTAGCGCAAACCGAGCCAGTCCAACCACATTCTTAACTCTCAATTTCTTAATGAGGTTCCGCTTGTGGGTTTCCACCGTTCTCACACTGATATTAATCTTCTCTGAAATTTCTTGATTCGTGAATTCCTTAGCTACAAAATGCAGCACTTCCTTCTCCCTATTGCTTAAAACCATCTCATGCTCTGCATCTCCATCTGAACTAATGGATTGGATCATGATATTTAACACCTCCTGTCCGTAATAGTTCCCGCCTTCCATTACTGTTTCAATGGCGCGTAAGACTTCTTGGTGAGCCGCATTCTTAAGAATATATCCTGAAGCCCCTGCCTTTAACATACGTCTGATTACCTGCACTTCTTCATGCATCGAGAACGCCAGAACTTTTACATCTGGCCACCTTTCTTTGATGATTTCAGTAGTTGTGACATCTAGTTTTCCATCCATATTGATGTCCATCAAGACAACATCCGGCCTCCCCCTTTCTATGCATGCAATGGCCTCTTTGCCATTAGCAGCTTCGCATGTTACCTCTATGTTTTCTGCTTTCTCAAGAAGAGAAACAACTCCTCCGCGTAGCATAGGATGGTCATCGACCACTAGCAATTTAACTTTGTTCATTCGTGTCTCTTTGGTACATCAATATTAACAAGTGTGCCCGAATTTTCCGAACTCTCTATGTCTATTTGACCACTAATTGAATTGATTCTTGAAATAACGTTACTTAAACCAATACCGCTGGAAGATGCTTCAATGTCAAAGCCGACTCCATCATCTTCAATTGTAAGACTCACTGAATCACCATGGTCCATTAGGCTTACAAACACCTTACTACATGAAGCGTGTTTGAGTATGTTATTAAGCAGCTCCTGTGCAACTCGATAAAGATTTACTTCAACTTGTTGGCTATACCTTTCTTCGAGGTCTACATGATCAAACATCACGTTAATTCCAGACCTATCATGCAGGTTAATACATATTTGGTTAATCGCCTCTTTTAATCCAAAACTCTCCAATACCTCTGGCATAAGGTCGTGAGAAATATTTCTGACTTCCCTTATCGCCTCCTGAAGGTTATCGTTTAAACTGCTTAAATCAGATGTAATACTTTCTACATCATCTTCCAGAACCTCTTCCCGAATTTGAGAAACTTGGAGTGCAATAGCAGAAAGCACTTGACCAATTCCATCATGCAACTCGGCACCAAGACGTTTCCGTTCCTGTTCTTGGCCGCTTAGTACTGCATTCATCACTGATTGTTCTCTGTTTCTTTCTAAGGTTATATCTCTGACAATGACAATTGCTTTGAAAAACTTTTCATCATGAAATATGGCTAAGAACTTTGCCCAGTACAAAATTGTACTTCCATCTGGTCCCGTGTATGATTGTTCCAGTATGAAAGACTCACCCGTTTTTTTAAGCTTTTCGTACTTAATGCGGACTTCCTCAGCTTTTTTTTCATCATACATAGCATACAAAGAAGTTCCAATCACATCAGCCTCTGTGTTGCCTTGCGATGTTTTATTAATAGATTCAAAAATGCCTTCTTCGTCATGTACGCTGATAATATCCTCCACATTCTCAAAAATAAGCCTCATTCTTTCCTCTGAATGCCTTAACTTCTCTTCCTGCCCTTTTTTCTCTGTTCTATCGCGCATCAGCGACTGAATGTAGGTTTGTCCGCCTTCCACTCTTTTCACAAAACGAACCTCAACTGGTACATCTGCGCCATCTTTTCGAATAACAGTGGTATCTAAGGTCTGCGGCAAGTTAATTTCTAGATTTTCTAGGAAACGCTGATACAAATCCCCTTTCCAGACTGGATCAATTTGATGAGCTTTCATTGTCAGCAACTCATCACGCGAGTATCCAAGCATATCTGTAGCTACTTGATTCACGTCCAAAATATTCTGCGCCACATCATGAAAGAAAAAGGCGTCTCCTGAATTCAATGAAAGTGATTCGAACCGACCTTGAGTCAGTTTGGCCTCCCGTTCGGCTAAAACCTTGGTGGTCATGTCTGTTGAGCAGGAATAAAAGCCTACAACAGAGCCATTTACAGAGAGCTCTGGAGCAAGTACTACGTTAAAATAACAATGCGCACCATCGCTCATGGTGCTCTCGTATTCGTAGTTCACAAGATTGCCCTTGAGAACATCATTTACATAAACCATGAGTTCATCTAGTACATCTTGACCAACTACATCCGCAACATTTTTTCCCTCTGAGCTAACAGGATCTATTCCCCTATTTCTATATGCTTCATTGAAGAATAAATACCTCAAATCCTTAGATATACGAGAAATATAAATTGGAATCGCGTTAAGAATCATGCGCGTTTCAGCTTCAATTTGCGCTAAAACCTTCGTGCTCTTTTCTAACTTTTGTTCAGCCCTAGTTCTAAGCTGAATCTCGCGCTGCTGCGTCTTCTGCAAAATGCGGTTTTCGATAAAACTTGATGCATGATTTGCCAAATCACGAATCTGAATCACATCTTCTTCCACCAACGGGTTTTGATTATGTAATCGGGTCAAATTCAAAGTTCCAAGTACGCTGTAATGGCCTCGAAGTGGGGCGTAACAAAATGACGATGGTAATATCTCTAAGTCTACTTGCTGATCTTTCGTTTTCTTCAAAATTTCATCTGATAGTCTTGGTACAAACAACTCTTCCCCACTGGCTATCACCTTGCCAATCATACCCTCTCCAATCTTAAAACTGGATTTACTAAAAAGCTCTTTAATTTTCACACATATAATCTTGTCTTTATGATGGATTGCAACTGGAATGATTTTTTGTGTTTCCTCCTCAACCAACTGAATATCACAAACAACATCAAAAAATGAGGCTACTTGTTTCGCAAACTCCTGTAAGGCTTCTTCAAGATTGGAATTAACATCTGCGAGAACCCTAGATGTTTTAAGTTTAAATTCAGCCCAGGTTTTCTCTTGTTCCAATTGCTCTTCCCCAGACCTCCTACGCTCCATTTCAATCGCTTCCCTTTCTTTTAGCAAACCATTCTCAACGAATAACGAAACGTAGTCGCCAAGCCGCCTTATTCTATCAAGCTGCAACGCTGAAAAACGCTTTTGTCCTTCAAGACGGGTAACGTTTAATGAGCCTAAAACACCCTTAGTTCCGTGCAACGGAACATACAACATGCTAATAGGTACAATCCGCTTATCAACAGAACGAGGTCCAACACGCATTTCTTCAGGCACTTTATTGAAAAGAATCTCCTTGCCTGTTTCAATTACCGATCCTACAAGCCCCTCTCCTCTCTTAACCGTGCGCTCTTCAAAAAGCTTTAGTATGATATCCCGTATTTCTTTGTTTGGATGATAAATCGCTTCTGGACGAATTAAGCCTGTTTCTTGATTGAGGATAGATATATCGCAAACCACTCCAAAATAAAGAGATACGTTTTCGGCTAATTCCTCTAAGGCTACTTGGTACTTCCTGTCTGCTTGTGAAAGTATTTGAGCTGCACTAAGCAGAAACTCATTGTATTTATTAAGTCTGTCAAGTTCTTCTTGCTGCTCAACGGTACTCGTTAAATCTGTAGCATATCCCAAACACTTAGTTGGTTTGCCCTCCGCATTCCTATCGTAAACATATTCTTCGCTCCTAAACCAAAGCCATTTACCATTACGGTGCCGCATTCGATAGCTGAAACCAACACATTCATTCTCCTTGACATTTTGGAGTTGCTTCGCTGCCTGTTTAAACTCACCAATATCATCTTGATGAATGAGCGAACGTATTTTTTGCCCACTTGCCATCTCTATGGTTTCATCTATGCCAAGTAGCGTCTTAAGCGTGGATGAGCGATAAAGATTGACATCATTCACCAAATCGTGGATGTAAATCATTCCAGGAATCCGGTTAAAGACCGATTGAAGTAATGCTCGGTCTTGCTGAATTTTCTCGAATAAAGTCGAATCGTCAGGTACTATGGGAGGTGTTTTGCTCACCATGCTAAATTACCGAAGGGCTGCGAAAAACAAAGCCCCGCAATTGCGGGGCTTTGAAGGTGGTACCAGCTGGGGTCGAACCAGCGACACACGGATTTTCAGTCCGTTGCTCTACCAACTGAGCTATGGTACCTCTTTTGAGGGCTGCAAATGTAAAAATATTTCCATTTCAGCCTACATAGATTTTTACCAAATTGACTGGCTACTTTTACACATCTATGAATTTGGCCATTGACATTGGAAACTCCCGTATAAAATGGGCACGATTTGACGGCCAGAAAGTTGTTGAGTCAGGAATGACACCCGAATCGGACGTAAATCAACTTAAAGGTTTAATGTCATTTCATTCCACTAATGACATTACAATTTCTACAGTGGTCAAATTAAACGCTGAGTTTCTCGCATTTTGTAATGAGAAAAACGCCATGCTGATTGATTCGTCTACACCGATTCCTATTGCAAATAACTACTCCACACCTAAAACTTTAGGAATAGATCGGCTTTGTGCCGCTATTGGTGCAAAAAGTCTTTTCCCGGAAAATCCAGTTCTATCAATTGATATTGGAACATGTATCAAATATGAGTTTATCACAGCTAATAGCGAATACCAAGGAGGCAATATTTCTCCTGGGTTAGAGATGCGCTTTGCTTCGCTCAACAGTTATACATCTAAACTACCTGCGTTAAAACCCGAGAAAACGGCTGGGCCAATAGGTCATTCAACCAACGAAGCGCTGAGATTGGGCGTTCAGCAAGGAATGTTATTTGAAATTCAGGCAATGATCGCCACAATGCAAACGTTACACCCCAACTTAAAAACCGTTGGAACTGGTGGCGATTTACCCTTTTTTGTTAATGACCTTAAAACTCACATCTTTGCGGATCTGTTGCTCGTCCTGCGAGGCATAAATGAAATTCACCTACACAACACTTAGACGGCCTTTGCTGTCGCTGATGTTCATCCTCCTAAGCGGGTGGGCATTTTTTTCGTTCGCACAACCTGCTAACAACTCGCCTTATGCGCGCTATGGGCTTGGAAACCTGAACAATGGCGCCAATGTGCGTTCTGCTGGAGTGGGTGGAATGAGCATTGCCATGCGAGAAGACAGCATTCCATATTTGGTAAATTTCCTTAACCCTGCATCCTATACATCAATAGGTTTTACGGCATTTGATATTGGTCTTTACGGAAACTTCGCAACCATTTCATCCAGTACAGAATCGCAGGATGTAAACCGTGCAAACCTTTCTTATTTCGCGTTCGGTTTTCCTGTTCTTCAAGTAAGAGTAAGAACCAGGTCAGACTCGTTGGATGAAAATGGCAAACGACCATGGATTCCCTCTATCCAAAAACGAATTCTTTGGGGTGGTGCATTTGGTCTTCGCGAATTCAGTAGCGTAAACTACACTGCAACCGATTCTAGAATTGATCAGACAGGAACGTTTGGAGGAGATACAGATTTCAAGTACGCATACCAGTTTGAAGGAAATGGTGGCGTAAACCAATTCTTTATAGGAATGGGATTATCCCCTTTCCAAAACTTCTCTATTGGAATTAATGCTTCCTATTTATTTGGAAGAATGAACCGTATCCAACGTTTAGAGTTTGATGAAGAGAACTACTTCAACGTTAAATCCGAGCGATTCACAGATGTTGGGGGTTTTTATGTGGATTACGGTTTGCAGTACTCACTCGCACTAAAAGGCGGGAAGCACACGCTGACTTTCGGAAACACATTTGCACACCCAATGCAGGTTCGAGCAAACAGCACAACACTGGGCAGAACATACACACTAACAACCTTTGGTGAAGACCTTTTCAGAGACACCATTTTATTCAATGAGATAAAAGGAGGTCACATCACCATGCCATGGAAATACGGCTTTGGTGTTACTTGGAAAAAAGGTAAAAAATGGCTTTTCGGAGTTGAGCATTCACAAGAACTTTGGAGCGGTTACCGAGACGTAAACGGAAAGAACGATTCGCTAGCTGATGCTTGGAGGACTTCGGTAGGTATTGAATTTAAGCCTTCGGTTGATGAAACGAAAAGAGGCTTTGGTGCCTATTTCGGAAGGATGCACTATCGTCTTGGAGGGTACTATGCTATGAGTCAATATAAGATTAACGGCTTCCAACTTCCAGAATATGGCATAACTCTTGGTTTTGGTTTCCCACTTAGAAAAAGTCGAGCAGGTGGAGACAAGTTTCTTCAAAGCATGGTCAACTTGGCTGTGGAATGGGGACAGCGGGGAACAACAGACAGATCGCTACTACTGGAAAACTACTGGAACTTTAAACTCGGTTTTACTTTAAACGATAGATGGTTTATAAAACGCAAATACGAATGATTATGAAAAAGAGCAGTTTTACACTTACCAACATCTCGATGCTAGTTCTTGTGCAACTGGTGTTGATGGGAACGATGAACAGTTTTGCTCAGGAGGACGATAAATTCGGTTCAGATCCTGACAAATGCAAGGAAAGCGTTTCGCTATACCGAGAATATTATAAGCAAAAGAACTACGCAGATGCACTTCCAGGTTGGAGGTGGTCGTTCTTCAATTGCCCTATGGCAACTAAGAATATCGTTATCAATGGCCCAACAATTATCGAACACTTTGTAAAGAAAAACGAAGCCGATACCGCATTGAAAAATGCTTACTTGGATACGCTTTGGATGGTTTATGACAAGCGTGTTGAGCTTTACCCAGAAGACAAAGGATACGTCTTGGGACGTAAGGGAATGGATATGTACGATTATGCTGGAGAAGACTTTACCGATGCATACAATACCATGACCGAATCGATGAAGGCGGATAAGCTAGAAACGGATCCGTATGTATTGATGAAACTCTATTTGGCAGGAATGAAGCGTTTGGTTGACAAACAATTGGAAATAGATGTGATGTATGATTTATATGATGAGGTTTCAACCATCCTAAATGCTCAGCTTAAAAAAATTCCAGCTGATGCAACAGAAGATGACAATACAGACTTGAAAAAAATCAATCAGGCGCTGAGCATCATTGACCAAAACTTTGAACGAATTGCCAAGGAAGAGCAGTACGTGGAGATGATGGCTCCAAAGGTTGAAGCTGCACCTGAAGATACAGAGCTGCTGAATAAGATTATCACGATGATGACAAAGCGAAGTTGGACAGGCAACGATCTTTACCTTAAATGCTCAGAGCTTTCTTACAAGCTAACGCCATCTGCTGCTGCTGCGTACGGACTGTACGAAGGTTACGGTAAAAAAGGTAAGGATGCAGAATCGACAAAGTATTTAGAAGAGTCTATCAAGTTAGAAACGGACAAGAACGAAAAAGCCGAGAAGCTTCTAAAGTTGGCTAAGGTTTATGGGTCTCAAAAAAGATATGATTCTGCTCGTGCAAAAGCACAGGAAGCCGCTGGTTTACGTTCTGGTTGGGGCGAGCCGTACATCTACATTGGCGACCTTTATTTAGGTACAGCAGTAAGTTGTGGAGACAATGATTGCAACCAGAAATATGGCATTTGGGCTGCTGAGGACATGTACATTAAAGCACGGTCTACTGATGCTAGTTTGGGTGATGCAGCCAACGCCAAAATTGCCAAGGCGAAGCAGTATTATCCGATTAAAAAAGATTGTTTCTTCATTGGTCTTGAAGGTGGAGCCAAAGTAACCGTTGGTGGCTGGATTGGTGTTGAAACCACAGCACGGTTTGCAGACTAACTCTAAAATAGTTGAAGATAAAAAGGTGAGAGGACGTTTGTTCTCTTGCCTTTTTCTTTTTGTGCTTGTTTTTAGTGGTTGCGTCAACGACATGGAAGAAGTAAACGCCATAATTGATACAGAAGTACTTCCCATTTCTGTGGCAGATGACATTCAAATTATCTATTCCGATTCCGCTATTCTCAAGGTAATCTTGGAAGCAAAGCATTTAGAGCGTTTTCTTGGAGAAGATCCATACCTAGAAATGACGAATGGTGTTTACGTTCGGTTTTTCAATAATCTGGGCGAAGTGGAATCTGAGTTGCGCTCAAACTACGCCATCAGCTACGAAAACTCCGACATTATGGAGGCTAAAGAAAATGTAATTGTAGTGAATGCAAAAGGGGAAACCTTGAATACTGAACACCTTATTTGGGAAAAGAAAACGGAAAAAATTCGTACCGAAGAGTTTGTAAAGATTACTACCGAAGATGAAGTTATCTTTGGTCACGGTTTAGAATCCAATCAGGATTTCACCAAGTACCGAATCAAAAAGATAAAAGGAACGATAAACCTGAAAGATGCTGAGAGTATTGAAGATTCTTGAAATGGCATGGTTGCTCATCGGAATTTTTTCGGTGGTAGCAGGCGCCTACTTCTTTAACCAACATGGTTGGGATGCATCTAAATGGTTCTTTGGAGGTGCGCTTATTGCTGGCGTTTTTTTCGCCTTCAGAAGACGGCAGCGACTCAAATTTGAGCAGTCCGAAAAAGAAAATCCGAACAATTGATCTACACCATTGCAATATTAGTTTGCTTGGTGCTTTCCGCCTTTTTCTCAGGTATGGAAATCGCATTTGTCTCAGCCAACAGGTTTAAGGTTGAGGTTGACAAAAAGCAAGGAAAACTTTCCGCTTCTATCATAGGAGGTTTCCTAGAGCAACCTTCTCGATTCATCAGTACGCTACTCGTTGGAAACAACATTGCGCTGGTCGTTTACGGCATTACCATGGCCAAAATTCTCGAACCTTGGGTTGCCATTTATACCGATAGTGAATCTGTGATTCTGGTAGTTCAAACCATTATATCAACACTACTCATTTTGGTTACGGCAGAGTTTCTTCCCAAGGCTTTCTTTCGCATAAACCCGAACCGAATGCTGGACATTTTTGCAGTTCCAGCCAAGGTTTGCTATGTGTTGCTTTACCCACTAGTTTGGGTGATTGACCGCTTTTCAAAGCAGATTCTTGCAGCGCTTTTCAAAGTAAAACTGAACGAAGAAAAAATGACCTTCGGACGTTCTGATTTGGACGAATACGTGAATGAATTCACCAAAAATGACGAAGAGTTATCTGTTGACAGCGAGATTCAAATCTTCAGGAATGCCTTGAGTTTCAGCGATATTAAAGTGCGTACATGTATGATTCCGAGGACGGAGACCACCGCCATGGAAATCAATGAAGATGTTGAAGTCTTACGGAACAGATTTGTAGAAACTGGGTTCTCGAAAATCCTAATCTATCGCGATGACATTGACAACATTATCGGCTACGTTCATGCGTTGGAGTTATTCCAAAAGCCGAAGAATATCAAAACCATTATTCGTCCAATAAGTCTAGTACCCGAGAGCACGAAAGTGAAAGACCTTTTGAAGTTATTCGGACAGCAACACCGAAGTGTGGCGGTAGTATTAAACGAATTTGGTGGTACTGCTGGAATGGTTACGGTTGAAGACATCATTGAGGAAATCTTCGGAGACATTGAAGACGAACACGATAAAGAGAACTTAACAGAGGAAAAACTTGGCGACAATCAATACCGGCTATCAGCACGATTGGAAATAGACTACATCAACCAGGAATTCAATCTTGATTTACCAGAATCGGATGGATATGAAACCTTAGCCGGTTTTATCATTGAGCACCATCAAAGTATTCCTGAACTGAACGAATTAATTCGTGTAGGTAAATTTGAATTTTTAGTCAGCCAAGTAGATAGTACGCGAATTGAGGAAGTTGTATTGACTGTTCTGGATTGATACCGAGAATTTTTCTATTGTTAATAGTATATTAACACAACATCCGTAGTTGATGTCCAATTTTACATCCAACTTGAATACAACATGAAGGAGAATCCGGTAATTCTAATTGTAGATGACGAGGAAGACATTCTCGAATTTCTCAAATACAATTTAAAGAAGGAAGACTTTGAAGTGCACACAGCTTCCTCTGGTAGAAAAGCGATTAACCTTGCACAGAAAGTGAATCCCGATTTAATAATTTTAGATGTGATGATGCCAGAATTGGACGGCATTGAAACATGCAAAGAAATACGCGATCTTCCAGGGATGAGTAATACGCTCATTGCGTTTCTCACTGCACGAAATGAAGACTATTCGCAAATTGCTGGCTTTGATGCTGGCGCGGATGACTTCATTAATAAACCAATCAAACCACGCGTTCTAATCAGCAGGATAAAAGCCCTTCTCAGACGAAATAACCCGTTGATTAAAAATCAAGTTTTCGAAACAGAATCTGGTCTGAAAATTGACCGAAACAAATACCTTATTGAACTTAACGGAAAAGAAATTACACTTCCAAAAAAAGAGTTCGAGCTACTTGCCTTGTTAGCTTCAAAACCAGGAAACGTTTTTACGCGAGACACGATTTTGACTTCTGTTTGGGGTACTCAAGTTGTAGTTGGCGATCGCACCATTGATGTGCATATTCGCAAGCTCCGCGAAAAGATTGGAGACAAGGCCATTAAAACGGTGAAGGGAGTCGGTTATAAATTCGAGCAGTAACTTCACAAACGTGAAGGACTTCATTCAACGCAATTTAATTTCCTCTGCCGCAATTATTATTTCGGTAACACTTACGCTGGTCTTTTCAATTCTTGAACTCGTTTGGTTTGGAAACTTCAATTTTTCTAAGTCAGCAATCTCATTGCTTATTCTTTTTGTAGTTGCATACATCATGATTGGGTACGTAGTAAACCAGTTCATTTATGAGAAGATTAAGCTTATTTACAAAACCATTCGCAACCTCAAAACCACAAAGTCAGAGATTAAATCGATGCTTAGGGAAGACCGTGGTGCACTAGAAACAGTAAATCAGGATGTGATTTCTTGGGCAGAAAACAAACAGAAAGAAATCCAATTACTTCGCGACCAAGAAGAATATCGTAGAGACTTTTTGGGTAATGTTTCACACGAATTAAAGACACCCATCTTTAATATTCAAGGGTATGTACACACCTTACTCGATGGTGGGCTAGAAGATGAAGAAATCAACCGAAAATTCCTCATACGCGCAGACAAAAGTGTGGAACGAATGATTTCGGTTGTAGAAGATTTAGACGTAATCTCCCGTTTAGAGGCAGGCATATTGGAGCTCAACATTCAAAGAATTAACATTATTGAGTTGGCCAAGGAAGTGATGGAAATGGAAGAGATGAAAGCTGAAAAGCGGAACATAACAATCCGTTTCAATGAAAAATATGACAAGCCAATTTATGTAATGGCCGATGCCGATCAGATAAAGCGAGTGTATATAAATCTACTTGATAATAGTATCAAATACGGTTCAACAGATGGTTCCATCAAGCTACGATTCTATGACATGGACCAGAACATTCTCTGTGAAGTAGCAGATGATGGATCTGGAATTGAACCGAAGCACCTACCTAGATTGTTTGAACGCTTTTATCGGGTTGACAAAGCAAGAGATCGCCACACAGGAGGCACAGGACTTGGTCTTTCCATTGTGAAACACATTATTGATGCGCATAAACAGACCATCAATGTACGTTCTTTAGTAGGGGATAATTCGGGAACAACCTTTTCCTTTACTCTCAAGGAAGCGAAGTAACCAGTGCGTCAACTACTTGTTTAAATTCAGCACTTACACGCTGAGTAAACCCTGAGAAATCACTTCGTTTATCCCAAGCTTTCTGCAATTGGAAATCTCGCTGCTTCATCATCATATGGGTTCCATCTTGATGATATTTTTGCGCCAAGTATTCCTGTTCTGTCTGGCCAGGAGTTGGCACGAAAACAGCCTGTTTTCCTAAAGCAGACAAATCCATAATTGTAGAATATCCTGAACGCGAAACCACTAATCGTGCTGCTGCAATTTGCTTTTCCAGCTCTTTAGCATTTAGATGAGAAACAACCCGAACCCTCCCTTCTATCCTGTCCTCGGCTTTGTCTGGTTTACCAAGAACCGCAACGGCCGTTCCATCGAAATTCTTGAGCTGATTTAAAACCAGTTTCTCAAACCGTGTACGCTGAGGTTCTGGTCCTGAAATGATGACGAGAACATCTGTCCTCAAGTTATCTGAAGAAAAAACAAATCGAGAAAGAGAGCCAATATGTTCCGCATTCCTGGGTAACGGAAACTTATGCGCCAAATCGCCTGAGAGACCATTCTCTTCGAAATCAGGAACCCAAACTTGCGTGAACTTCCGCATGTAATCTGCATGCATCCGATAAAGCATGGTTTCAAAGAATGGCGCTTTTATCATCACCTGATGTGTCATATACACGCAGGGAATCTTCTTGGTATGCAAGCCAAAACGATTGTCAGAAATGACCGCATCAAGCTTGAGCTGGTCTATCATTTCATCCAGTTCTGAGTGCTCTTCTTTTATTCTTCTCAGAATATGAGGTGTTGACTTAAACATCTTCCAAACCATTCCGCTCCCTTCCGGATACGAAATATTGTAACCCTCAAAATCCACACTTTCTACGTCTGGAAATTCCGACTGAAGAAGTAGTAGCGGTCGGCCTGAGGCGGCAATAATAGGCTCATTACCAGTCTCTAAAAGATGACGAATAATAGGTATGCACCGCGTTGCATGTCCCAAACCCCAATCAAGAGGTGCTATCAAAATTCGTCTGCCCATTAAATATGTCGCAAATTGATAAAATTAGACCGATAACAACCGTCTTGATTTTAATCAAGCATATCTCGAAGCTATATTTGTTTTTCCCAATTCAAATCATGCGAAAATTAATTCTTGCCTTAGTTGGCGTTGTCTTGTGCACCGCTGGCTATTCTTTTGTTTACACCAACCCCGAATCAGACAGCACAAATTCCGAAGTTTCTGCGCCATACTATGAGCGCGAAATGCAATATAAGGGCCACAAAAAGTCGTCTTATTACGTGACAATGGATGACAGCATTCGCTTAGCTGTTAATGTTTATTTACCGAAGGGTTTGAAGAAGGGAGAAAAAGTACCTGCTATACTTTTTCAAACACGATACTGGCGTGCAATTGGACTCAAGTGGCCCTTTTCTGGGTTTGTAGACGTGGTTCCGCACACGGCCAACTTTCCAGTTCTAGAATTTCCGAAATACGGTTACAGCTTGGTTACCGTAGACGTACGCGGAACCGGGGCTTCTGAAGGTACTAAAACCCTCACGCTTTGCGATATACGCGAAGTACTTGACAGCAAAATTATCTTGGACTGGATTGTAGAGCAAGAATGGTGTGACGGAAATATTGGTGCTACTGGCGTTTCTTACATCGGAAATACAGCTTTGTACGCCTTGTATAATGAACATCCGAATTTGAAAGCTATCGTTCCCACGTATTCGCTTTGGGATATTTATGATGATGTATCTGCTCCTGGTGGCATTTATTTCCATCAATTTATCAGCCAGTATGGCGATTTCTGCGAATCACTTGATAAGAACATTATTCCGGCAAGTAGAAACGCTCGAGGGGCGAAACTGGCTTATGGCGTGGAACGCGTAAAAGGCTACGGAAAGAAAGATATGGAGCAGATTTTTGCTCAGCATAGCTGCAATCATTATCACAGGACGGAAGGTGGCACTGCTGAATTCATGGACGACATATTCACGCTCAATGGAGATTTTCGGGTGCAAGATGTGCTTTTCCCAAACCAATTTGCAGACAAGATTAGAAATTCTGGAGCGGCTATTTATTCTTGGAGCGGATGGTGGGATGCTGCATTTTCTCATGCTGCTGTTCGTCAATTTATCAATTTAGATGATGGAAGAAACCGGCTTCGACTAGGACCTTGGAATCATGGTGGCGGTGCTAACGTTAGCCCAAATATTGCAGCAGCATCCGAGTATGATGATGTGAAGGAAATTGTGCGCTTTTTCGATTTTCATCTAATGGGAATGGACAATGGATTAGACAAGTCTCCCCGTGTGAATTACTATACCATGGGCGAAAACGTTTGGAAAACTTCTGACGTTTGGCCGATTGAGGCTGAGCGCAAACCGCTTTATCTTTCGTCAAACAAGGCAGCAGGTTGGTCAGCTTCCACTCAACAAGAAAATTATACCAACTACACGGTTGACACAACGCATGCTCTCGGAGAGGATTGTAGATGGAGCTTCGACACAAACCATACCGGAGTCACGTATGCGAACTCGACCGCAGAAGATAGCATCACTGCAATTTTCACCTTACCCATATTAGAAGAGGATGTGGAAGTTACTGGGCATCCACAAGTGAACTTGTATCTCAAAAGTGCTACTCCAGATGGATCAGTTTTTGTCTACTTAGAAGATGTGGATGAGAACGGAAATGTGTGGAAAGTAACAGATGGGCAATTCCGATTCATACATAAAAAGCTTCAAGAAAAGGCACCTCATTATAAAGATGTGGTTCCTTATCACAGCTACCTCCAGTCAGATGCGGAACTGATGGACACATCAAAAGTTGAGTTTGTTTCCTTTGATATGTTTCCAACTTCTCACCTATTCAAGAAAGGGCACAAGATTCAGATTCGCTTGGCAGGTGTTGACACTTACAACTTCAAGAATCTTTATCCGAACGGTGGTTCGTGGGAAATCCACCATGATGCTGAGCACCCAACGCATGTTGAATTGCCTGTTGTGGATAGGACTTTGACGATGGGACAGCGTTAGGTAATTGTTCTAAAATCAGGACAATCCTTTTAGCACCTCCTCAACAATTACTCTAAAATCAAAAGAGTGGTTGCGGTCGTTTCCTCTGCGTTCGTGTCCTAATCGAACTACTACTAGGTCGTGCTCGGGAAAAACGATAATGTACTGTCCTAGAATACCTCGTTGATAGAAAATCGGAGTTTCATAATCATCGCAAAGCCAAAAGCTATGTCCATAGAATGGTTCTACAAAAGGAACGGTTGCCATGGCAACAAAAGCGCTATCTAGAATTTGTTTTCCATTGTAGTTTCCTTTCTGGAGAAGCATTTGTCCGAAACGTGCAAAGTCCCGCGCATTTGAATTGAAACAGCAGAATGCGAGTTCTATTCCATCTTCATTATCAACGTGCCACTCTGCAGAATGACTTGCACCAAGCGGCTTCCATAACTTTTCTGAAGCATATTCGGCTAAAGACTTTCCAGTAGCTTTAATAAGCGCAAGTCCGAGTAATTGTGTAGCTCCACTTTGATACTCGTATGCGCCCGATTTTTCACTTACTGGAACTTCTTCCATCATCAGCTTTTCTACATCTGGCCCATAGTACAATTTAGCCGTGATATCGAAAGGATTGGAATAATGCTCGTTGAAGTCTAAACCCGCTGTCATAGTTGACAGGTTTCTGATTGTCAATTCCTCTGCAAATTCGCCTTTCAATTCGGGAAGGAACTTGATGGCTTTTTCATCCCAACTTTCTATAACCCCATCCTGAATGGCACATTGGGCAAGCATGGTTGTAATACTTTTTGCCATGCTGAAGGAGTTACTCTGCGAATCCGTTCCATAACCGTCCCAATATTCCTCATGGGTAATTTCTCCATGCTGCGCGATAAGAAAAGCTACGGAACGAGTTTCTGTTAGGCTGGCTCTCAATTTCTCTGACAACTCAACCTGATTGTAATCAGGAGATTCTTTCCACGGATTTGCCGTTCCTGCTTCAACTGTTCGGGTGTCAAAAAATTTGGCATCGCTAATTGTGGCCGAAGTGTTTCCGTGCAAATAGGCAGCCCAAACTCCTTTAAGCAGGAATTGATTACCAGAAGCAAGGATAACGGTCAACAAAAAGAAAAAAACACCTACAACTAACTTTAACACTTTCATCTTACAGAAATTACTGGTTACAAAAAACGGCATGTCGAGGACACACCGTTTTCAATTCAAATTCTATTGGATTTTACTTTCTGGCAAATTTGGAATCATCCACTTTTGCAGATTTCACTGAAACAACTTCTTGTGAAACAACAACCTTCCCATCTGCACCCCGAGTTTCCATTTTAATCGGAAACCCATTTGCTTCAATGCTTGGCATGTTTCTTCTAAGAATAGACGGTATATCTTTAAAACTGATGTTCAAGTCATCGGTCAACCAGTAAGTTGTTTGGTTTTTCCCATTGAAGTAAACCGCACGTGTGCACATGTATCCATTCATACTTACGCCTTCTTTTTCAGACAACAACGATTGCGCGGAAGCACCTGTTTTCATGGCCGACTGAGGAATGTTTGTAACGTGTCCTTCTGCAACCATATCAATACCCTTTTCATCTGAAATGATGGCATATTCAGTAGTATGCTCTCCTGCCTGCGACTTAATATCCATTCGGCTTTTATGGCCTTTTAAATACCAAGTTAGAGAAGCTTTTTCCTCCATTTCTTCATTCACGGTATTCATCGTAATGACACCTTCAAAATTTTGCGCAAACGCCCAATTTGAAGAAAGGACAGCAATCAACATATAAACGATTTTCATCTTTCTCATTTCAACTTTCATAGTTAGATTATGGTCCAACCTCGCCACGAAGGAATGACGTATTGTAAAGGTTGTCTGGAATGTTTGTAGTAAAACCATTGCGTTTAACCGCAAATCCTCCATCACCCGGTGCAGGTGGCGGAATTGGTATTGGCAAAACCAAGTTGGATACTACAGGAATGACTACTGGTCCAACAAATGGAATATTCACTACCACATTTACAGAAATGGTGACTTGTATTACACCTGATGTTCCAGGATACCCGTAAGGGCCTCCATTACCACCGAGCGCATTAGGATTAATCTCAATTTGAGCTGGACCAAGGGAGAAAACAATTGGGAAGTTGAGTATACCACCTTGTCCGGGCACAGCAAACTGACCTCCGGTTCCATCAGTACCGCCACTGTAAAACGAAAGGCCGATAAGGCCTGGAGGTTGATCACCGCCTTCGCCAAGGTTTGCACCTCCGCCACCGCCAGCACCAATAAAGAAACCAAATGAAGGTGCAGGTGGTGGAATAAGATTACCCGTACTAATTGAAAACGCCATGGAAGCACCACCTCCACCTCCTCCGTAGATATTGAAGTTGTTGATGATGTCTGCATCAAGCGTAAGGTTAATGCCTATTCCGCCTGGAAACCCTTCGCCAGTTAGACCGAGCGCTGGATCGAAAGCATCACCTCCATCACCTCCTTTTCCCAAGATGTTGCCTTCGTTAACAATCGCTACCAAAGAGCCTGCTGGAAGTGTACCTGTAGTGTAGGCAGGATTAGCAGTTGTTGGACTACTGATTTGAACTCCAGGAGATATATTATTCACAACACAAACGGGTGAACTAGTTGGAGCTGTAGGGTGCGCTATATAAAACTCAATACCCAAGTTGTAGTTATCAGTGGTATTAATCGCATCAACAATATAACATGGCAAAATGGTGAGTGAGTAAATAATATTGTACGTACTATTATTACACAATACCTGTATCACAATTGGAAAAGTTCCGTCAGGTGCAAAAGGAGTTGCGGTGAAATCAATATCTATGATACCTGTTGAAGGGGCTGGGTTTGGTGTGATTGTAGCAGTAAGGCCGTTTGGTAAAGTGCTAAGAATAGTAACTGCAATTTGCTGCGGATTTCCTGAAGTTTGCACTACATCCAACGAGAGTGTTTCCGTTTGAGAAACAACACGATCAATAGTACCAGCAATAGCACTTGGAGTTACATCCAAAAAGCAGGAATTACAATCTTCTGCGAAAGATGGAAGCCAACAATCGCCATTGAAATAATCAATCGTACTATCGGTAGTGTTTACAATCACCAACCCGACTGCCGGATTAGCAATATTATCTCGTGAACTTTCGTCCATTTGCGGAGCGAGAAACCCTTGATTCTCTGCTACCAAATGCAGCACAGCACTTGAATCGGGCTGGTCCGTATTTACACCAACGTGATACTCATTGTTCCAGATAAAACTGTTTGCAACCCAATCTCCTGGAGATTGCTGAAAAACCGTGTCATAGCGCATGGTCTGTCCTTGTAACCCAGGAATAAGTGGCCCTGGAGCTCCTTCCGGCCCAATTCCTCTTCTCCAAAGAATTCCATCGTAGTACCAAAAGCTACTATCTGTGGGTGTATAAATCAACAATCCAGTAGCGGGATTGGTAATTGACAGCGTATCTGTTCTAGGAATGAGAAGCCCCTTATCCAATGCCTGAATTTCTAGCAAGGCACTTGGGTCGGGGGTTATGGTTCCGATTCCGACATTATCCTGTGCGAGAAGAGTGGTTGGCGAGTTGAAAAATAGAATTGCTGAAAGGGCAATCAGCAGTGTGCGGAAATTTCGCATTTCAATCAGATATTTCTGTTAGCGGCCAACTTTAGCCAGTTCAAGTGGGAAATTTACGCAATTCCTATTTCAATCAGCAGAGATTAAATGGATAAACCTATTTTTGCCACCGCCTTAGGGCGTTTAGCTCAGTTGGTTTAGAGCACCACCTTGACAGGGTGGGGGTCACTGGTTCGAATCCAGTAACGCTCACAGAATTAAGAAGGGAGGTTATCATCGAAGTGGAATCCTCCCAATTTTGTATCCGATTGAAGCGATTTTCAACATATATAATGCTCCTACTATGCTTTTCCATTCAATTGGCCAAGGCAGATATTGGGCAAACGTTTACGCTAAAACAAGAGCGAGAACAAATTTTATCTGAGATAAAACAGCTACAAAATGATTCCGTTTCTACAAATGCTGCGACAGCTTTAGACTCCCTTCAGCTTCTAGTATTATCGCTTGATGAGAAAATTTTCATCAGTTATGATGAGTCCATTTCTAGAATGGCCAACAAAAACATCGCACGAAGTTCAAACAGCAAATTGGCAGTGTACTTAGCGCTTGCAACTACAATGACCGCGTTGTTTTTTGCCTTGCTACTTCTTATGGCCCGAAGGCGGGTTCAGGCAAATGGAAATATTGGTTTGAGAGAGATGTACAAGCAACTCGCCATGGAACTTATGGGTAAGGTTTCGGCTAAAAAAGTCTCAACGCAGCGACTCTTGCGCGTTAACGTGGTAGTACTTGTGGGGCTGGTAATGATGAGCGTCTCAATTGTAGCTTACCTATTAAGCAGCCTGTAAAACTTTTAATAACCAATTTGGGGTTGGTTACAACCCTGCCTCGTCTAAGATAACCTCCATCTGCTGTTGCATTATAAGCGCTTGAGCCCGAGCCGCTTCAGCAAAATCCTCGCCTCGGCTGGCATAAATTATATCGCGAGAGGAATTGACCAAAAGACCGCATTTATCGTTTAATCCGTTTTTGGCAACCTCTGTCAAACTTCCGCCTTGCGCCCCAACACCTGGCACTAATAGAAAGTTGTCGGGGACGATTTTCCGAACCTTTTGAATTAAAGCGGCTTTGGTTGCTCCAACCACGAACATGGTATTATCTACTGTTCCCCATTCCTTAGAAACCTTGAGTACTTCCTCAAAAAGCTGCCCGTTTTCCGTTTCCAAGAACTGAAAATCAGATGCACCTTCGTTTGATGTTAGAGCCAAGAGAACAACCCACTTATCTGCATATTGGAAGTATGGCAACACACTATCAGACCCCATGTAAGGCGATAACGTGATAGCATCAAAATTCATTTGATTAAAAAAGCCTCTGGCATACATGCGAGTGGTGTTACCAATGTCGCCTCGCTTAGCATCAGCTAACTTGAAAACATCGTCTGGAATATGCTGAACCGTTTTCTCGAGTGATACCCAACCTTCAAAACCGAGTGCCTCATAGAACGCTATATTGGGTTTGTAAGCAACACAAAGATCCTGTGTTGCATCAATAATTCGCTTATTGAATTCAAACAATGGATCCTGATAACTCAATAAATGAGGCGGAATCTTGGCAAGATCCGTATCGAGCCCTACGCAAAGGAAACTTCTCTTCTTCTGTATGTTTTTAAATAGTTGGTTGTGGTTCATCGTACTCCAAATCTAATCATCTATTTGACCCTACAGACTGTTGAAAACGAAGTAAAACACACATGGTTTTTAACCCGTCTACGGAAGGGAATATTCGTAGTTTTGTTTCCCGTTCGTCAACCTACAGAACCACGTAAAAGATGCCCGGAACCAAGTATATATTTGTGACAGGAGGAGTTACTTCCTCATTAGGAAAAGGAATTATTTCGGCCTCATTGGCTACGCTTTTACAAGCGCGCGGTTTCCGAGTTACCATCCAAAAACTTGATCCTTATATTAATGTTGATCCGGGTACGCTAAACCCATACGAACATGGCGAATGCTACGTAACGGATGATGGCGCGGAGACCGACCTTGATCTGGGTCACTACGAGCGTTTCTTGGGAGTTCCAACCAGTCAAGACAATAACGTTACCACGGGTAGAATTTACCAGACAGTAATAAATAAGGAGCGCGAAGGCGCGTATTTGGGAAAGACGGTTCAGGTGATCCCGCACATCACGGATGAAATCAAAAACCGTATACGGAGATTAGGTGACACAGGGAATTATGACATCGTTATTACGGAAATTGGTGGGACGGTAGGTGACATCGAGTCGCTACCTTATGTAGAGGCCGTTCGACAATTTAATTGGGAAATCGGCTCTTCTAACCACTTAGTTATTCATTTGACCTTGCTCCCATATTTAGCAACTTCTGGCGAATTAAAAACCAAACCAACACAGCATTCTGTAAAAACCCTGCTTGAAAGCGGCTTACAGCCAGATATTCTTGTTTGTCGTGCTGACAGGAAAATTCCGAGCGATCTGAAAAGAAAGATTGCCCTTTTCTGTAACGTTCACCAGAACGCGGTTATCGAATCGTTGGATGCAGAAACCATCTACGATGTTCCGCTATTGATGCTGAAAGAAAAACTTGATTCAGTTGTTATCAGTAAATTAAAGCTTTCTTCTAAAACAGAACCGGACCTAACCAACTGGAAACACTTCCTTGGTATTCTGAAAAATCCGACATCCGAAGTGAAGATTGGGTTGATTGGGAAATACGTTGAACTGAAAGATGCTTACAAATCCATCGCGGAATCGCTAATTCATGCAGGAGTAGAGAATGAGTGCAAAGTTGAAGTAGAGTGGATTCATAGCGAAGATTTGGAAGAAGGAACTGTTGCTTCGAAACTGAAAGGGTTAAAAGGGATTTTGGTTGCGCCAGGTTTTGGTGATAGGGGAATTGAAGGCAAAGTGCTAGCTGTGCAATACGCTCGCGAGAATAAGATTCCGTTCCTTGGAATTTGTCTAGGAATGCAGTGTGCGGTGGTGGAATTCGGTCGAAACGTTTTAGGTTTGAAAGACGCCAACAGCACCGAATTTAATCCGAAGACGAAAAATCCCGTCATCGACATCATGGAAGAGCAGAAGAAGGTGACTAAAAAAGGTGGAACGATGCGATTGGGAGCATATCCTTGCAAACTGACAAAAGGCAGCAAAGGCTACTCAATTTACGGTACAGCTAATATTAGTGAACGACACCGTCACCGATTTGAATTCAACAATTCCTTCTTAAACGATTACGAAAAGGCAGGGATGATGGCTTCAGGTATAAATCCGAATTCCAACTTGGTAGAAATGGTCGAGTTGAAAAATCACCCATGGTTTATCGGGGTTCAATTTCACCCAGAATACAAGAGTACAGTTGCCAATCCGCATCCACTTTTCGCCAAGTTTGTAGGTGCTGCTTTAAAGGCTTAAAACCTAAATTGTCTTAGCGCGCTAGCTTTCTATCTTTGCGCCCCAAATTAAAAAGTCGTAATGGACAAGAATTCAGCCATTGGTCTAACGCTCATACTTCTAATCTTCCTAGGGTTCAACTACATGAACATGCCTACGGAGGAAGAGCGTACCGAGGCAATACGTGTGCAAGATTCAATCGCGGTTGTTGACAAACAACAGCAAGCTAGAAATGAATCGGCTATTGAAGAGGCTATTGCCAATCCATCAAGGGTGCAAGAAGTCGTCACACCCGTGACGATAGCCAAAGATTCTGCTGCATTGGCAGAATACAAGAGCCAATTTGGTGAGTTTGGTGATGCTTCTACCGGAGAAGATGGAACGGTAGTTATTGAGAATGAACTGCTTGCCATTACCGTGAACAAGAAAGGTGGACATCCTCTTTCAGTACAACTTAAAGAATATCAAACGTCAGACTCGCTGCCGTTGCTGTTATTTAAAGGAGAAGAGAACAGATTCTCACTAGATTTCTACACTAAGGACAGTCCTGTTTCAACACAAGAATTATACTTCGAGCCCTCAACAGACGGGTTTACCGTAAGTGGAGAGAATACAAAAAGCCTCACCATGCGGCTTCCTGCTGGGCCAGAGCAGTATATCGAATATGTATATACGTTAACTGGCGGTTCTTACCTGGTTGATTTCGACATCAATTTTGTGGGAATGCAAAATGTGATTGAGCGTAACGCTACTACGCTTGATTTACATTGGAGAAATGACCTTCCACATCAGGAAAAAAGCTTACAGAACGAGCGTGATAATTCCACTATCTATTACCGCTTTAGTGATGACGAAGTGGATTACATTTCGGAGCGTTCGGACGAGAAAGAAGAGATTAAAACCGATTTGCAATGGGTGGGGTTTAAGCAGCAATTCTTTAGTTCTGTCCTTATCAACAAAGACCGTTGGGAAGGGCAGTCAGACCTCGAAACTTCGCATGATGAAGAGTCTACCGAGATTGTAAAAACGTTTGACGCTAGACTGACTATCCCTTATGGACACCGTGAAATTGAGAATGTTGCTCTGCAATTTTACTATGGTCCAAATCAGTACAACTCTCTCAAAGACCTTGAACTAGGACTTGAAAACATGGTGCCGTTAGGTTGGGGAATTTTCGGATGGGTAAATCAATTTGCCGTTATTCCATTGTTCAACCTTTTGAAAGACACGGGTCTTGGATACGGAATTATCATTCTGATTCTTACCCTGGCTATCAAAATGGTACTGATGCCATTTACGTACAAGGCATATATGAGTACCGCAAAAATGCGTGTGCTGAAGCCAGAGATTGAAGAAATTAACGAGAAGTTTGAAGGTAAGGATGACCCAATGGCGAAGCAGCAAGCCACTATGGCGCTGTACAGCAAGGCTGGCGTTAATCCACTTGGAGGCTGTTTGCCAATGTTGTTTCAAATGCCAATTCTAATTGCACTGTTCCGATTCTTCCCAGCATCTATCGAACTTCGTCAGCAGAGCTTCCTTTGGGCGGATGATTTAAGTAGCTACGATAGTATTTACGACCTTCCATTTGACATCCCATTTTATGGTGATCACATCAGTCTTTTCACGCTTTTAATGACTGTTTCAACCATCATTTACACCCGCTCGAACATGAGCATGCAGGCTGGAAACCCGCAGATGGAGCAAATGAAATGGATGATGTACTTGATGCCTGTGATGATGCTTGGTTGGTTTAACAACTATGCTTCTGGATTGAGTTACTACTACTTCTTGGCAAACATGGTAACGTTTGGGCAGAATTACGCTTTTAAATTCTTGGTTGATGACGATGCCATTCACAAGAAACTAAAGGAGAACCAAAAGAAGCCTAAAAAGACGTCTGGTTTCCAAAAACGATTGGAGGATATGGCCAAGCAGCGTGGATATCAAGCACCCAAGGCTAAGAAGAAAAAATAGTCTGGTAGGGTTTTGGCTCTTGCCGACAAAACATTTGGACATGAAAAATCTATTCCCAGCACTAGCTATCAGCTTAGTAGCATTGCTTGCTATAAGCTGTAAAAGCACAAAAAAAACTACGTCAAACTCAGTTTCAAAAAACACTGTTGAGACTAAGAAACAAACGGAACCACAAATGTTGGCTTCCATCGAACGTACCGCATGCTATGGCCGTTGCCCAATGTATAAGGCAACATTCATGGATAATGGTGAGGTGAAATATGTAGGGAAAGGTTTTGTGGACAAAATCGGGACTTACAAAACGCTTATTTCCGCAAATGAAGTTCTTGAGATAAAGAATAAAATTTCGGGATATAGCTACTTTGAATTAGACAGTCTGTACCCTACTCTAATCACCGATTTCCCTTCTTCTATAACAGAAGTAAACCTGAACGGAAAGAGAAAAAAGATTGTCAATAGAAGCAGCCCACCGCCTAGCTTGAAGGCGTTTGAAAAATTCCTTGATAGTCTTTTAGAAGGGAAGGAATTGGAGAAAATTTCTGACGAAACGGATTACAATCCGAAGGCGAAGTAATTACTTATCACTTTTTTTGGCTGCCCTTTTTGCAAGATAATGTTGCAACAAACCGACTAGGAAACCCATCGGAATCCACACAATGATATGAGGCATAATCGAATTTACGGTGATGGCTTCATCATTATACCAAGGCTCTGCAACTCCCATAATCAGAATCATGAAAGTCGACCAAAATATCGCAAAGTAAACCCAACCATATTTGGAGGGAATATTTTCTTTAGGCTTTTCTACACTCATAATCGAGAGTTACTCGTCAATCTTAGCTGGTGAAACGAGCATATAATTACTCAAATCAATCTTCATAATATCAAACTTACCATTTACAGAACCTTTTGTACTGTAGTAAGCCGTTTTTCCATCAGCAGTAAGTGTGAAGTCAACTTCATCACCAGGCGTGTTAATCGGGTATCCTAAGTTCTCCGCCTCGCTCCAAGAACCATCTTCTTGCTTTACGGATTTAAATATGTCGTAACCGCCCATGTTCTTGTGGCCTTTACTACTGAAGAAAATCGTCTTTCCATCCGCAGCAATAAAAACTCCTTTCTCGTCTTCAATCGTATTCACATCCAATAGATTAACTGCTGGCTGCCAGTCTGTAGTTGAGTTAGACTTCGACATCCAAATGTCTCCGTTTCCTTTTCCTTGAGGGCGTTCAGAAACGAAGTAAATCATCTTTCCATCTCCCGAAACAGATGCGTTGCTATCGAAGTAACCGCTATTTACATTCTTTCCAAGCGAATACGCTTTAGACCAACCGTTAAGGCTCATAAGTCGAGCAGCATCCGGAGATCCATCTGCAATTGCTTCACTTGCACCTTTATTCATCCGTGTTTTAGACACGAAAATATCTCCAGCATTTTGATTCCTGAAAGTGAAAAGTTGTCGGCCATCAGGCGAAATACTGAGGTTCGCATCATGCCCATTTGTGTTGATTGAGCCTGGAATCGGTACTGCTTGAGACCAACCTTTCAGACTATCAACCCAATAAGAGATGTAAATATCTTCGTACCAATCGTTGTCCACTTCATAACGATTACCACCTTGCGTATCTTCTCTCCTAGAGGTGAATACCATAATCTTCCCATCAGCCGTTACCGAAGGATGATATTCGTGGTTTTCATCTGTGTTAACGCCAGCACCTGCAGACTCTATCTTAACATCAACAGGGTTAGCCTTAAGCTCAATTGTAGCCTCGCACTTGTATTTAAGAGCATTAGCCTTTTCGATGTCTGCCTTTGACAACTTATCGTTGGCCAAATATTTATCTAAATGAACAATGGCCTTCTTCTGATATGCAACCATTCGATAAGCTAATCCCATGTTATACTCCAAATCCTTATCAATTTCTGGATTCGATTCCTGAGCCTTTTGCAAATACGCCAAGGCATCTTGTCCTTGATTCAATCCTAGATAGCACTCCGCCATACGCCAATTGAGCATGGCATCCGTTCCATGATCCGTGTATAATTCACGATATATTCTAAGCGCGCCATTGTAATCGCCATCGGTGATGCTGGACTTAGCCTGTAGCATCTTGATTTTATCAGGCCCTTTAAGCAATTGCCCCGAAGCAGAAAAATAAATGGTTTGAAAACAAAAAACGAGTACAACAAGCGTAATAATCGGTCTCATGAGATTGCAGTTTGCGTCTAAAATTAACAATTCGTGAAGTGTTGAAACAGACTGCTAGAACAGGATTTCAACACACTATAGTGACTTACTCAACCAATGATGAAAAAGTTTCATCGCTTGGCGCTTTTTATCATCAAGTTTATAACTAATCGACTTTTCCACATACCACAACAAGGTTTCGTGATTCTCATTTGCAAATAAACCTATGGCTTCTTTCTTATTGCTTAAACCAAAGTTCAGAGCCTCCTGAAACCCCGAAACAAACTCAGCATCCAAAGGCCTGTTACTTACCCAACAGGCAAATACAAATGGCAAGCCCGTCAGGTTTTTCCATTCTTCTGCTAAATCTTTAATAATGGGAAACTTGTCTCGCAGCGGAAATGCCCGGTCTCCAATAACAACCCCAGCGGTTCTTCCTTTTATATCCTGAATAAAATTGTCATCCGCCTGTTTCCACTTTGGCGTAATCTTCCAATGCTTTTCAGCAAGTAGTTGAACCAACTGCACCGAGGTGCGCGATTGATAATCGAGTATCACTTCGTCAATTTCACTTAAAGGAACTTCACTAAACAAACAGACCGTTGCTACCGCACCATCCGCGCCAATACAGCAATCCGAAATAATGTGGGATTCGGTTAACTGCGGAATGATAGCCACAGGCACTAGCCCAAGGTCAACTTCTCCAGCGAGCAGCTTATTCGCACAATCAGATGGTGTATCAAGCTGTAAATCGATTTGCTCAATTACAGCATGGTTCATCAACCCAAAAATGAATGGGTATGAATTGGCATACGACACTACCGATACCTTTATTTTCTCTGCTGTTTGTCTCAAAATTTCGCCTCAAAAATCGCTAATTTCACATCTTGTCAAAGCTACTGTTCAAACGACTTGTTAAACATGAATTAGCCACTGATTCAAAGATTCTCATGGATAAAAATGATTTTATCCGTGTAAAATCAGTGAACATCAGTGCATCCGTGGCAGTAACATTTCCTTTTATCCCATTTGAATAAGAAACATGGAATTGAATGTCCTTAATGCCCTTTCGCCAATTGATGGGCGTTACCGAAAACACACCGAAACGCTCTCTAATTATTTCTCTGAAGCTGCGCTGATTAAATATCGCGTACGGGTTGAAATAGAGTATTTCATCCAGCTTTGTGAGCTGCCTTTGCCGCAACTCAAAGACTTTGACAAGTCATTATTTTCAACGCTCCGAAAAATTTATTCTGAAATTTCTGAAGACGATTCGCAACGCGTAAAGGAGATTGAGAAAACTACCAATCACGATGTGAAAGCGGTAGAATATCTCATCAAAGAGAAAATGGAAGTTCTCGGAATTGGTAATCAGATGGAGTTTGTCCATTTTGGGTTGACCAGTCAGGACATCAACAATACGGCAACTCCGTTGATGATAAAGGAAGCGACCGAACAGGTTTACCTTCCATTGTTGGATGAGTTGATTGCAAAATTGAAGTCGTTGGCTACAGAGTGGAAGGATATTCCGTTATTGGCTAGAACGCATGGACAACCAGCGTCTCCAACCCGAATGGGCAAAGAGGTTTTTGTTTTTGTGGAGCGATTAGAGGCACAGAAAAAGCAGCTATTGGCTGTTCCATTCTCAGCAAAATTCGGTGGCGCTACAGGAAATTTTAATGCGCACCTCGTTGCCTATCCAAAATTGAATTGGGTTGATTTCGGAAACAAATTTGTCAACGAAACCCTCGGTTTAAGCCGTTCACAAACAACCACTCAAATTGAGCATTACGACAACATTGCTGCTTGGTGCGATGCGCTAAGAAGAATCAACACAATCATCCTAGATTTAGATCGAGATATTTGGACTTATGTTTCCAACAATCTTTTCAAGCAGAAAATTAAGGAAGGCGAAGTAGGTTCTTCGGCTATGCCGCATAAGGTGAATCCAATCGATTTTGAAAACTCTGAAGGAAACATTGGTTTGGCCAATGCACTTTTCGGTCACTTGGCCGAAAAACTTCCTGTTTCTCGGTTGCAGCGAGACTTAACCGACAGTACGGTTCTACGAAACATTGGTGTGCCATTAGGTTACACGGCCATTGCTTTTAATTCCACTTTAAGAGGTCTTGGCAAACTTCTAATTCACGAAGAGAATATTCGTCAAGAGCTTGAAGACAATTGGGTAGTGGTAGCAGAAGCGATTCAGACCATTTTGAGAAGAGAAGGTTATCCGAAACCGTACGAAGCGTTGAAAGCATTCAGCCGAACCAACGCCAAGTTGAATGAAAAAGCGATGCTTGAATTCATCGGCTCGTTGGATGTTTCGGAAGAGGTAAAAGAGGAAATGCGTGTAATAACGCCTTTCAACTATACGGGCGTTTAATACTCGTTTCGCTTACGTTTTCGTAACCATACTTTCTGACCCGCTACGGGTTCTTCGCCAAGACTGAACTCGTTGTGCTTGTACAGATACTTCATCTGAATGCCATACTCTTGAGAAACCCATCGTAACGTTTCTCCTTTGGCTATAATGTGGTAGCTGTGCTTCCGATTCTTGCCGCGTTTCGGTTGCAAATAAATGAGTTCTCCAACCAACAAAGGAGCACTATTCGCCTTGTCGTTATACTTCTGAATTTGTCGTTTACGAACTTGAGTAATTCGCTCCAGGGTTGCATAGGTGTCGCCTTCTTCCACTCGAACATACCGAATTTCGTTTCGCAAATACATCTGTCTTTGCGAGGTTGAAACAATCGCCTCTTTAGGAATATCAGAGTTCTGATTATCTCCCACCGCTACATTTGCTTCAGGAATTTCAACTCCTTCAGGTGGAGATTTCATCCTGTCGTATTTGGCAAGAGCATTCTCTTCAATAATCTTAATTAGCAGAGCTGGATATTTAGGGTTGGTGGCATACCCTGCCTTTTTCAAGCCATGAGCCCAACCTTTGTAATCGGTTGTTCTCAGTTCAAACAGTGAAGCATATCGACTTCTGCCACTTAAAAATTCTGAATGATCGCGATAGCTCTCAAACACGCTGGTATATACTCGGAAGCATTCGCCTTTGGCATCATCATCCATGTAATACTTTTCTCCCTCCCACAATCCGTGGCATTTAATTCCGAAGTGGTTATTCGCGTTTCGTGACAGGGCGCTATTTCCATCTCCACTTTCCAAAATTCCCTGAGCCAACGTAATACTGGCCGGAACGCCACTCTGTAGCATTTCCTTTACCGCAAAAGGCGCGTACATATTGATGTAATCACTGCGCGTGATTTTCTCAACAGAACCTTGCCTGTTGCTGCTTTGGGCCGAAGCCAACAGCTGCAAGGTGATGAGTAAGTATGAGAGAAAAATGCGCATGAGTCAAAATTAGATGCCTCGCGAGGCTAAACGTTTAATTTACGTTGATGTTTTAAACACAGCCGTGTTAATCAGACCAATCCGCGATGCTTCATTCCTTGCCACCCTTGCAAGCCGCCTGTATGCACTGCCAAAATTGTGGTTCCTCTTGGTAAAGGCGTATAGCCATACGCCCCTACGGGTTTCGAGTTCAAAAT
>Ga0208903_1000435_pt1 | contig 34796 bp, 56 predicted proteins | sample AntAceMetag02UKJ_FD_184769 | JGI IMG/M metagenome (GOLD analysis project Ga0208903, IMG submission 184769) | Saline lake microbial communities from Ace Lake, Antarctica - Antarctic Ace Lake Metagenome 02UKJ (SPAdes) (version 2) | ecosystem: Environmental > Aquatic > Non-marine Saline and...
TCATTCGCCGATGCAGAGGCTTCCGAGTACATCCGACTAGGCTGGGCAAAAGACCCAGAGACCGGAGAGACCGGCGATCGCACACCAGGGTCCCAAAGGCTGCGGGTTGACCCTGTGGTTCAGCAGGCCAAGTAAATGAGCGGCGTGCTGTATCTGGATAACTCCAGCGTCATTGAGCTGGTTGGGCTGAAGAACTCGGTTACTGGCACGGCTGATGTTGGGGCTAGTGTATCGGTGACATTGCTGGATTCTTCCGGTGCGCAGGTATCGGGCGAAACATGGCCTTTAACTATGGCGCACGTTGCCGATGGGCTTTATCGAGCAACAATGTCATCCGCTATCAATCTATCCGCGCTCACCAAGTACACAGCTATGGTAGACGTGGTTGGATCTGGTGGTGAGGTAGGTAACTGGCAGTGCAAGGTATTAGCTAGAGCGCGAGGCTGTTGCTGATATGGCTTGTAGTGGATGCGCCAAGCGCCGTGAAGCAATGAGGAAATGGGCCAGTGAACGAGCAGAGCGAATCAAGGCAATCCATAGAGCACGCAAGGCTGATAGCAAAACTCGATTCTTTGGCAGAAGCGATACTAAGGCTAGCGATAAGTAATGAACGGCTTGTGGCTGCTATGGCTGAGAGTGAGGACGAAGATTACGACTCACCTGTGTATCTAGACGGATCAAGGTAGTGCCACAGTACGACAACTCCCCAAGGATACGGGGCAGAGCACTACAAGCTAGACGCCTGAGAGTATGGGCAGATGATCCTACCTGTAATCGATGCGGGCGAATCACCAAATACCCTGATGGGTTCGAGCTAGATCACGTCATTCCACTGTGCAAGAAGGGTGACGATACTGACGACAACTGTCAGGTGCTCTGTACGGGCGTCAATGGATGCCACGCACGCAAGACAGCTGAGGATATAGGTTACACGTTCAAGCCCACCACAGGGGCAGATGGGTGGCCTGTGGAGTGACTTAAAGGGGGAGGGGTGGGTAAATCTTCAAACCCAATCCAAGCGGAAACCGCGTCCAAAACTCTTTTTTTATTAAATTGTAGATTTAAGGTGAACACATGGCAGAAAGAGGGAAGCGATCAGCGGCCTCTCTGGCCATAGCTACGCCTACTGGAATTGATCGAAGGCTGGCCCCGCCGCCTGTTTTAACTGATGTCCAGAAGGCTGAATGGGTGGCTGTTATCAACTCACGGCCTGCGGATTGGTTTGACGATCACAACGCATCTAGCTTGATTCAGTATTGCCGACACAAAGTCCAGGCTGACGTTATCGCTCAGCAGATTGATGCGTTTAACCCGGCATGGCTTGCGGATGAAGATGGGCTAAAGCGGTATGACAAGCTGACGCAGTTGCAGGAGCGTGAGACGCGCACCATCAACGCTTTGTTACGATCCATGCGGCTTACTCAGCAAAGCCTGGTGCGAGCTGAGAAGGTGCCGACAAGCAGTAGGGGGCGCAAACCGTGGGAGTCAAACGGTTGACGCGAGGCGAGACTAACATTCAGTGGATTGAAGAGCATTGCCTGATCCCTGAAGGCAAGATGGTTGGGCAGAGAGTCAAGCTTACCAAGCATCAGCGGAGATGGATTAAGCGCATTTACGACAGTCCTACGCGCACATTCATTCTTTCGATGGCGCGTAAGAACGCCAAGACTGCTTTGTCAGCGTTCATTGTCCTGCTGCATTTATGTGGCCCTGAAGCTAGGGCGAACAGCCAGCTATACAGCGCGGCACAGTCCAGAGATCAGGCGGCTATTCTGTTTGAGCTAGCTGCCAAGGTTGTTCGGATGAGCAGAGACTTGTCCGAGTATGTGAATATCCGAGACACGGCAAAAGAGTTGCTGTGCGCTGAGCTGGGCACGTTCTTCAAGGCGCTGTCTGCTGATGCGTCCACCAAGTTCGGCTTGTCTCCTGCGCTGGTTATTCATGACGAGCTTGGGCAGGTGGTTGGCCCTAGATCGCAGCTTTATGAAGCCTTAGAGACGGCATCCGCAGCCCAAGAGAATCCACTATCAATCATTATCAGCACGCAGGCACCCACTGACGCCGATCTGCTGAGCCTTTTGATTGATGATGCGCTGACAGGGGCCGACCCGCGCAACAAGGTAGAGCTTTGTACTGCTCCGCTCGACTTAGATCCGTTCAGTGTGAAGGCAATCAAGAAGGCCAACCCGCACTTTGGCGACTTCATGAACCAAGAAGAAGTGCTGAGACAGGCGTCTGACGCCAAGCGGCTACCCAGTAGGGAGCCGGCATACCGCAACCTGATACTTAATCAGCGGGTTGAAGCCAGATCACCGTTCGTTAGCAGAACGATCTGGAAGGAAAGCGGCGGTGAGCCACGCTCGTTGGTGGGTAAGGCGGTATACGGCGGGCTTGATCTGTCTAGCGTGAGCGACTTAACAGCCTTGGTTCTGGTTGGGGAAGATGGAGACGTTGAATCTACCTTCTGGCTTCCAGAAGAAGGGCTTGCGGAGAAGTCCCGCAATGATCGCGTGCCATACGATCAGTGGGCCAAAGAAGGCTATCTGCAAACATGTCCAGGCAGGGCCATAGAATATGAGTTCGTTGCAGAGCATCTTCGCGTTGTGTTTGATCGCTACGATGTCAGAAAGCTTAATTTTGACCGCTACAACATGCGCTTCCTTATGCCTTGGTTGGAGCGTGTCGGGTTCAGCGAAGATGAATTGTCGCGGTTCAGCGAGTTTGGGCAAGGATTTATATCCATGTCCCCCGCCCTGCGTGAACTGGAATCACGATTGTTAAGCAAGAAGCTGCGGCACGGCAACCATCCTGTGCTGACAATGTGCGCGTCTAACGCTGTAGCTGTGAGTGATCCAGCAGGCGGCAGGAAATTCACCAAAGCCAAAACAACAGGCCGCATCGATGGGATGGTATCCCTAGCGATGGCAGTGGCGGCTATCGGCCAGGATGAGATGAACATGATAGATATTGACGCATTCCTTAACGATCCACTGGTGCTGTAAGCATGGGCCTATTTTACGCAATGCGCGGTTTGTTTAGATCGCCGGGTGCGCCGCCTAGAGATGAAGGCATTCAGTCTGGACAGCCGAGCGCATATGGCTCTGTGTCTGCTGCTGATGTGAACTTTGATTCAGCGATGCAGATTAGCGCGGTATGGGCTGCGGTGAAGCTGATCTCTGAGTCGGTTGGCTCGATGCCGTTCAATATCTACGAAGTGAGTGACGCAGGCAGAAAGCTGGCGATCAACCACCCGCTGCAAAGGGTGCTCACCCGAAAGCCAAACCAGTACCAGACTGATGTTGAGTTTTGGGAGAGCATGGCGCTCAACCTGGCCGTTAGCGGTAACGCTTACGCGATCATTAAGCGAACAGGAAGAGAAATACTGGCGCTGATGCCGGTCTCATCGTCTCAAGTAGAGACTTCACTGCTATCTGACGGGAAGGTAATACACACCTACACGTCAGGCGCGAACGTGAATGTGTACACCAACGAGACAATGTGGCACGTCAAAATGCTTGGAAATGGCATTGTTGGCCTGTCTCCGCTGAGTTATGCGCGCAACAGTATTGGCATTGCTATCGCGGCAGATAATCGCGTCAGCAAGATATACAGCAATGGCGCAAAACCTTCTGGCATCTTGACGATAGACAAGACGCTGACACCAGAGCAAAGAGCGCAGATACGTTCGTCATTTTCAGGGCTGGAAGAGGGCAACGAGGACAGGTTGTTTGTCCTTGAGGCGAGCATGAACTACACGCCAGTCAGCATGACGCCGCAAGATATCCAGTTGCTGGACTCCAGGCGGTTCCAGATCGAGGATATTGGCCGCTTCTTTGGCGTGCCTTCTGTGCTACTCAACCAGACTTTCGGCCAGTCTACGCTTGGATCAAACGTCTACGAGATTTTGTCAGCGTTTTACAAGCTGAACCTGCGGCCATATCTGGAAAAATTCGAGGCATCAGTGCCCCGCTGGCTTATGACTGCCGAGGAAGGGTTGCGGTATGAATGCGAGTTTGATTTTGACGCGGCATTGTTGCGTGCCGATCTGCTGACAAGGATGCAGGCCCACAGGGAAGCGATCAACTCAGGGCAAAGCACGCCAAACGAAGCAAGACTAAGTGAGGGCAAACCGGCCCTGCCAGGGGGAGATCAGTTGCTTATTCAGGGCGCGATGATCCCCATTCAGCAAGCTGGGCAGAAGCCCGTAGAGGTGTCTAATGAACAGGAATGAGCTGAAAGCTATATCAAAGACAGACGATGAGCTGCGAGTTGCCAACTATATCGTGTTATTTGGCGGCAGAGACTTAACTGGAGAGTTCTTTACCCCGCAAACCAAGCTGGATAGCTCCTATACAAAGTCTGGAATGCTCCACGTTGACTTCGAGCACGGCCTTGATCCTGACGGTATTGGCATGACGGCGCACGATATTCTGGGGTTTGTGGACTGGAAAACAGCGGTGTTGGATGAGACCGGCGTGTTTGTTGAGCGTGTCCTCAACCGTCATGGCCGTTATATGGCGATGCTTGAGACGTTGATAGACGAAGGCATGGTTGGCAACTCCAGTGAGGCGATACGGGGCAAGACGAACCGCACAGAAGGTGGAGAGATCGTTGATTGGCCTTTGATGCGAGACACGCTGACGTTTACGCCTGCGGAGCCAAGAATGTTGAAAGGTAACGCGCTGAAAGCAGCGAGAGAGTTATACGCCGAGATGCCTAACAGCAAATCATTGGCGATTCTTGACGATACGCCGTCAATCAAGACAGTAATTGAAGAAGCGGAAACGCTTAAAGACATTGAAGCCCTGCTGCGAGATGCCGCAGGCTTTAGTCGGACAGATGCGACTGCGCTGGTATCGCGCATCAAGTCCTTGTGCCGTGGCGACCACGATGCAGAACGCCAAGCCGCAGAGATTGCGGGGCTTTTCCAGCGATATAGCAACCCGCAACCCTAACGGCCAACAGGCCATCAAGCCCGCCAAGTGCGGGTTTTTTTATGCCAAAACGGCAAGGAACTATTATGGAAGACATCAAGAGTGTTGTTGAGAGCGGATTAGCTCAGGTTAAGTCTGTTCAAGATCAACTGAAAACCGCTCTGGACGATCACACCGCCCAGATTGAAACCCACGGCAAAGCATCCACTGAGCTGACCGGCAAGATTGACGAACTGTCAGATCAATACAAGACGCTGAAAGAGCAGTTGATTGATCTGGCCCAAAGCCAAGTCACCGGCAGCATGGATCAGTCAGCAAAGAGCGCGGGTGATGAGTTCATTAACTCTGAAGCCTATAAGGCGATGGCTTCAGGCCAGCGTGAAAAGGCTCGCATTGAACTGAAAAACACCGTGGTGACTGGCTCAAACATGCCGTTTGAAGTACAGCGACCTGGCGTTATCCCCGGCAGCTTTGCTCCGCTGACTGTTCGCAGCCAGATTCCCACCATTGCGGTGGCGAGTAATGCGGTGGGTTCATTGCGTGAGCTGTTGTGGACTAATGACGCGGTTGAAGTTGCGGAAGGCGCAGCTAAGCCTGAGTCTGATATCACGTTTGAAGCTTATAACGTGCAGATTGAGACTGTGGCGCACTGGATCAAGGTGTCAAACCAGCTTCTGGCTGATGCGCCTGCGGTTTCTGCGTACATTGATACACGCCTGCGTGACGGCCTTGAACAGCGCATCGATCGTCAGTTGCTCCTTGGTAACGGCACAACTCCTAACCTGTCTGGCTTTACAGACTCCGGTAACTTTGTTGCCTTCACTCCCACCGCTGGTGCCAACCTGGTTGAGTCTATCAACAAGGCCAAGTACAACCGTTGGGCCTTGGGTGAGGTGGTAGACACCGTCATTGTGAACCCTGCTGATTGGGCCGCAATGGAAGTCCTACGCGAAGGCTCCGGCATAGGCCAGTACCTGTATGGCGCTCCCGGTACTAACGCAGGTGGCCAGCCATTCGGTGTGAACGTGGTGATGTCTCAGTACATGACTGCGGGCAGCTTCCTGATTGGCGCGCTGCGATCTTCTGCCATTATCTACCAGCGTCAAGGTGCGGTGGTTGAGATGGGCTACGCTGGCGATGACTTCACCAAGAACCTGGTGACGATTCGCGCAGAAGAGCGTCTTGGCCTTGGTGTAGACCGTCCTGCGGGCATCATGTTTGGCCTGATTACCCCAGCGTAAGCTGACCTGAACGGGGCCGGGTTCACGCTCGGCCCCATTCTTTTTGGAGCAGCAAATGTATAGAGCAATTAAGACGTTCAACCATGACGAATTAGGCCGAGTCATTAAAGGCCAAGAATTTGAAGCCACTGCCGCACAGTTAGGTGGTGTAAAGGCGTTTGTCGAGAAGCTGCCAGAGGCTGCTGTTGATAAGCCTGAAGTTCAGGAAAAACCCACACTCAAGCGCAGAGTCAAAAAGGCTGATTAGTATGTCAGTGATCGATATATGTGCAGCGATGGAGCATACATACGCTGAGCCAGAGGACACATTTCTGGTTAAGCGGTGCCTGGATGCAGCGGAGGATAGCGCGCAGGACTTTCTCAACCGCAATTTTTACGCCGATGAGACTGCATTAGCTGCTGCTAGGGCCACCGTTCCTGCACTACGGACTGCCGCGAGATCGGCATACGCTGCCGCAATTATCGCTGCCCATGCCATCTCAGACGATGAGCTGCGAGAAGAAGCCGAGTTGGACGCGCAAAGGGCGCTAGATGACGCGCTACTGGTAGTGGCAAAGATTCAGCAGGGCATTGTTATCAAGCCTGCCATTGTCGCCGCCTGCCTGCTGATAACGGGCCACCTGTACGCACATCGTGAGGATGTAGTTGCTGGGGTGTCGGTTGCCGCTTTGCCTAATGGCGCTGAGTCTCTGTTATGGCCTTCTCGCGTAGGGTTGGGCATCTGATGCAGGCCGGTAAGCTACGCCACAGGGTCACATTCCAATCACCCGCCATCACTCAAGACTCGGTGACAGGTGAGGTTGTGGACAACTGGGATACTGTGTGGGAGTCCGTCCCTGCATCTGTTGAGCCATTGTCGATGAAAGACTTGCTAGCTTCTCAGGCTGTGCAGTCTGAACTGACTGCGCGCATTGTTATTCGGTATCGAACTGGAGTGCTGTCCACTATGCGGATATTGCACCGGGGGAATATCTACAACATTGAAGGCCAGCCCATGCCAGACGCCAAAAGTGGGTTGGAATATCTCACTATTGGTGTATCTGCCGGGGTGAATGATGGCTGACGGGGTTAGCTTCAAGCTTGAAGGCGTAGAAGAACTATCAGCCAAACTGAAAGAACTACCTATCGACATTCGCCGCAAGGGTGGGCGTACTGCTTTGCTTAAGGCCGCTCAGGTTGTGCGCGATGAAGCCAAGAAAAACGCTCTCAGCGTTGATGATCCACAGAGTTCAGACAAGATAGCCGACAACATTGTTGAGCGGTGGTCGAGCCGTTACTTCAAGAGCACTGGTGGCGACATGATGTTTCGCGTTGGAGTGATGGGCGGCGCTGGTGGCAAAGCTGAATCCGGGAGCCTTTCAGGTTTACCTGGCGGCGATACTCGCCACTGGAGACAGCTAGAGTTTGGCAATCAAAACCACGCTGCCAAGCCATTCATGCGTAAGGCTCTTGCACAGAATATCAGCAAGGTGACGGCCACGTTTATCACTGAGTACGGCAAGGCTCTGGACAGGGCCATTAAGCGCGCAAGCAAGGGCCGGTAATGTACCCACCAATCTTTGAAATATGCAAAGCCGATAGCGGCGTGACTGCTGTGCTTGGCGCTAGCCCTGTGCGGCTGTACCCGTTTGGCGAGGCCCCGCAGCGAGCGGCTAAGCCCTACGCCGTCTGGCAGACGATCAGCGGTGGCCCAGAGAACTATCTAGGCAACCTGCCAGACATTGACTCCTACAGCCTTCAGGTAGATTCCTATGCGCCCACAGCGTCATCTGCCAGAGCAATTGCCAAGGCAATCCGCGACGCCGTGGAGCTATACGCCCATGTGACGTTCTGGGGCGGCGAATCGCACGACATTGAGACAAAGAATTACCGGGTAAACTTCACCATTGATTGGTGGGTTCCCAGACCCTAGCAACCAAACCCCACTAGCCCGCTTCTGCGGGTTTTTTTATACCTAAAGAAAGAGGAACTACCTATGGCCAAGCTCGCGCAAGGCACTCAAATCTACTTTATTGACCCGACAGACGACACCACGGTGGTCACTGTTGACTGTGCTACCACGTTCACGCCCGGTGGTGCGCCTGCTGACCAGATCGAAACTACCTGCCTTGAGGACTTTGATCGGGAATATCTCCCCGGTTTGCGTACTCCTGGACAGGCATCGATGACGATCAACGCTGACCCGACAAATACCAGTCATCTTTTGATGCATGAGCTGTCGGAGTCGAACCCTTCACCCACGATTAAGTGGGCGGTTGGTTGGTCAGACGGCACTTCGCCGCCGACTGTCACAACGGGTGACTTTGTGCTGCTCGATACGCGCACATGGTTCACGTTTCAAGGTTACATCTCAGACTTCCCGTTTGATTTCGCCATGAACACGGTTGTTACCAGCACGGTGACTATCCAGCGCTCAGGCGGGTCTGTTTGGGAACCCAAGGCATGAGTCTGACGATTGACTCACTCCGTGAGATGGGGGCGTTTACGGGCGCTCCTGTCGAGCGAGAGATCACTTGGAAGCAGAAGGGTAAAGAGCTAACCGCCACGGTTTACGTTCGGTCACTGTCCTACAAGAGCGCGGTGTCTGACATACGCTCTGTGGGTATAGACGGTGATCCCGTTGCAGGGCGTATAGCGGCCTGTATCTGCGATGAGAACGGCAAAGCTGTGTTCACCCCTGCCGATATTACTGGCGATGCAGACCCCGAGAGAGGGCCGCTAGACGGCAATCTGACGGTGGCTCTGCTCACTGTGATTGGTGAGGTAACGGGCATGGGGGAGAACCAGGCGAGCTAAGCGCAGAGGATGAGCTGTGGTGTGAGCTAGTGCTTAATGGCATTGGTGGCCGCACCATTGCAGAAGCGCAGAAGGCGATAGGCTACCGTGAGTATTTGACATGGATTGCCTTCCGCAAGCGGCGCGGGACGCTTCACTCTGGAATGCGGATGGATAATGGATTCGCTTTGCTCGCCACTGTCCATGCCAACACTCACAGCAAAGATAAGAAGTTTACGGTGCGCGACTTTTCGCCGTACTTGGATGAGCCGGAGATTGATATGCAGACTGCAATGGAGACTTGGGTGTAATGGCGTCTAAATCACTCGGCACACTCACGCTCGATTTAGTGGCAAAAACGGGCGGCTTCGTTGCTGGCATGGATGCCGCTGAGCGCAAGTCAGCGAAGTGGCGCAAGCAGGTTAAGAAAGACGCGGAGGTGGTCGGTAAGGCTGTTGGCGTTGCTGCGGTTGCTGCGGGTGCGGCGCTGACTGCTCTGGTTGTCTCGCAGATCAATCAAGCGGATAGCGCGAGAAAGACTGCACAAGCTGTTGGCGTCAGCACTGAGGCGTTAACAGGGTTGACGTTCGCTGCCAGTCAGTCTGGTGTTAGCCAGGAGTCCCTTGCTGCAAGCCTGGGCAAGCTCAACCGCTCCATGCTTGAGGCCGCAACAGGCACTGAGCAGTATGAGCAAGCCTTTGCTGCGCTTGGCGTCTCCGTTATTGGTGCGTCTGGTGATTTGCGTAACAGCGAGGACGTGTTAAAGGACATTGCTGACAAGTTACAAAGCCTACCTGATGGGGCTGAGAAGTCTGCACTGGCGATGGACTTGCTTGGGCGTTCAGGCACAAAGCTGATTCCACTGCTGAACGGTGGCGCTGAAGGCATTGATGCGCTGACCAAACAAGCTGCGGCGCTGGGCCTTGTCATTAGTGATAAGACGGCAATGGAAGCGGAGTTGTTCAACGACTCGCTGGCGGTCATGGGTGCGCTATCTACGGGCCTTGGCCGTCAGATCGCGGCTGACTTGCTGCCAAATCTATCTGCGCTTGCTGACAACATGGCCAGATCGGCCACGGAAGGCGGCGCGCTGGCTGAAGTGTCAGGCAAGATCAGCAACGGTTTGCGCTGGATTGCCGCCTCTGCTGTGGGTGTTGTTGCTACCTTTGATCTGCTGGGCAAGTCTATCGGCGGGTTCGCCGCGACTATTGCCCCCATTTTTGACGGTGTGGGTTCCAGCCTGTTCACCTCTACCCCTGTCGGCGCTTTAGCTCAGATCGCACAGAACGTTTATAAGGGTACGGGTGACGTTCAGGCCGCATTTGATGTGGCGACCGCTGATGTTCAGGCGTCTGCGCTAGAATGGGCTGATCTGCTTGAAACCATCCTAAACCCTGACATAGACGCAAGTGAATCAGCCGCTGCTGTTAAGAGCCTGTCTGGGTTGCTAGAAGGTTTGCGCGGAGAAACAACAGCCACCAAGACGGAAGCCGAGAAGCTAGCCGATGCGGTCACGGCGCAGATTAAAGAGCTGCAATTCCAAGCGGAAGTGGTCGGTATGTCTGCCGATGCGGTCAGGCTGTACAAGCTGGAGACGGACGGTGCCACGGCTTCACAGTTGGCCGCAGCGCAGGCCGCACTAATGACCGTTTCTGCCTATGAGGCGCAAGCGGAAGCTGCCAAGAAAGCCGCAGAAGAGCAAGACAGCATCAATCAGCAGATGGCCTCAATCATTGACGGCTTGGCGACAGAAGAGGAACTGGTACGCCAGTCCTATGATCGTAGACGCCAGATTATCCTTGATAACACGCTTGTTACCGGCGAAGCGCAGCAGCAACTGCTTACCCGGCTGACAGAGCAGACGAACGAAAAGTTAGACGAATTGAACATGGGTTACTGGGAAAAATATCTCTCAGCCCTTGAAGAAAACTTTGCCAACATGGACACGCTAACCGCTGACATGCTGGAAAATGTCACGGGTAAATTCGGTGATGCCTTTGAGGCTATGGTGTTTGACGCAGAAAGCCTTGAGGACGCGGTTTATAAGCTAGCTGACGGTATGCTCCGCTCAGTAGTTAATGCGCTAGGGCAGATGGCAGGACAGTGGATAGCATACCAAGCCGTGCAGTTAGCCTTGGGTCAGTCCAGTCAGGCGGCAACCACTGCGGCTTCCGCAGCGTCTGGGACGGCAATTGCTGCGGCCTATGCTCCCGCTGCGGCTATGGCGTCTCTCGCTTCATTCGGTGCTAACGCAGCACCGGCAATGGCGGGTATTACGGCTACTAGCGCGCTCGCCAAAGGCATGTCACTTGTGGGTATGGCTCACGAAGGTATGGATTCAATCCCAAAAACAGGAACCTGGTTGTTAGAGAAGGGCGAGAGAGTCACCACCGCAGACACTTCTGCCAAGCTGGATAAAACGCTTTCATCTGTACAGCAGGGTATGGGCGGAGGTACAGGCAACGTCCGTATCGTCAACGCATGGGATACATCCATGATTGGTGAGTACATGGGTTCCGGTGCTGGTGAAGAAGTCATCATGAACGCTGTACGGCGTAATCAGCGCACCATTCGGAGCATTGCACGATAATGGATCTGTGGCCGTTTAAGCCAAAATCTGAAGTGATCGAGTCGCTAGAGTGGTTGACTGATTTATTTCGCGCAAAGGCCGGTGAGCAGCGCACAGCGATTAGGATAAACCCGCGCCGAAGCTTTAACCTGTCTCACGTCCTTAATGACTACGAATATGCGTCAGCCATTGCCTTGATGCGCGCAAATCAGGGTGACGGGTTCTATGTCCCTGAGTGGCCCGCGTCTACCAACGTGGGTTCTGTGTCTGGCACAGTGGCCGTTCCTGACGGGTTCCCAGATAAAGCTGTCGTATGGCAGTCTAACGCCAAGTATGAATTGGCTGATGTTGTTCGTGATCCCGGTGGCGATACTGTGGTGTTGGTGGGTTCCTATTCCAATGCTCGCTTAATTCCTGCACATATCGGCTACTGCCCAGATGGGCTAGAGAATGACAGGGGCGCGGCTGGTATTAACCAGTGCTCTCTGACATTCATTGTCTATGATACCCAAGACTTAGGATCGACAGTCTATACGCAGTACAGGGATCATGACGTTGTAGAGACGTGCCCGGTAATTGGGGCGGGTTCGTTCTCCGAGTCTGTCACATGGCCGTTATCGGCGTTTGATAACCAAGTCTCGATTGCCGAATATATCCGCGAGCGATCCACTCCTGACATGAAGTTTGATATGCGGTGGCATGAATTCACCGCTGAAGGTATTGCCGAGTTGGTGGCATGGCTGTACTCACTCAGGGGCAGGCAAAAAGCCTTTTGGCTATCGAGTCGCGGCAAAGACTTGGAGCCTGTTGGTTCTGTGTCAGGCGCTACGTTGACAGTTTACGCACGCCCAGGCTTAGCTGCGCTGACGAACGTAGACTTGGATATTGATGGCGAGTATCGGCAGGTGACTAACATCGTTGCAGGCACTCCGGTAGGCGGCAGAGATACACTGAACCTGACCATATCCACGCTCACGAATCCAACCATAAAGCGGATTAGCTTCTTACGCTGCGCCAGGTTTGACTCTGACAGAATCGAGCTACTGCACCGCGCGGCTGAAGGTACGGCTGTTCGCGTTCCTTGCATTGAGATCGCCCCATGACGTACACGGCAAAGGATCAATCCACGCAAGACGGTGAGCCAGAACTGCGGTTCCTGTTTGTGCAGGGCGCTGCTGAATACCGCTACACCAACCGCCCGTACATCGTAGTTGGTGATGACACATGGCTGCCATCTTCGATTGATAACACTGAAGTCAACCAGTCTAACGAACTGGCGAAAGACCCGGTAAAGATCACCCTGCCAAGGGACAACCCACTAGCCCAGTCATTTCTTGCTGGATCACCTGAAGAAATAACCACTGTGACCATGTTCAGGTTGCACGAAGGCACTGACCCAGTGGCGTACTGGAAGGGCAGGGTTGCCGGATCTTCTATCAGCGGCGATGCGGTCACGCTCAACTGTGAGAATATCTTCACTTCCATGCGCCGGTCTGGATTGAGAGCGCGGTATCAGCGAGCGTGCAGGCACGCACTGTACAGCGTGGCGTGCGGGGTGGATATTGCCGCCAACGCTGAGTCAGATTCGGCAACTGCTGCGTCAGGCTACACGGTAACGATTGGCACAGCTTACACAGACGGTTTGTTCACTGGGGGCATCCTTGATGATGGATTTGGTAAGCGGTACATAACCAATCAGACAGGTAACACTCTGACGCTAATGAGTCCATCTCGCTATATACTCAGCGAAGTTGGAGGAGGGTCAGTCCCAATAACGCTATACCCAGGCTGCAATCACACAATGACAGACTGTGCTGATAAGTTTTCCAACATTAACAACTACGGCGGGTTCCCTTACATCCCGACCAAAAATCCATTTGCTAACGAAATCACAGGGAGCGTTGCCTGATGTGGATGTTTTTTGCCGGTATCGCTCTGGCTTTGGTTGCTGTTTACGCGCTTGCACCAAAGCCGCCAACCACGCCACCGGCTGGATTAAATGAAATCAAAGCCCCCACAGCTACCGAGGGGCGCGAGATCCCAGTCTTGTTTGGTTGCCGAGAAATCATTAGCGCAAACGTAGTTTGGTATGGCGACTTAAAAACAACCCCAATCAAAAGCAGTGGTGGCAAGAAGTGATGATCACCATGAAAGACGTTCGGGCTGCTGGGATGTGCAGCCGAGGGGCGCGGGCATTTTTCATTCGCCATAAACTGGACTGGGTTGCTTTCGTGCAATCGGGTTTACCGGAAGATGTGATTGAAGCCACTGGAGATGCAATGGCTATTCGGGTTGTGGAGGTAGCGCGTGAGCGGAGGGGGTAAAGGTGGAGATGTAACCATTGGCTACAAATATAACCTTGGAATGCACATGGCGCTATGTCATGGGCCGATTGATAACGTCAACCAGATACGAGTTGATGGGCGCATTGCGTGGGAGGGCTTGGACACTGGCGGGAGGATTGATGTTGATGCCGGTGAGCTATTCGGCGGGGACAAGCGTGAGGGCGGTGTTTCTGGCCCTGTAGACATGGAATTTGGCGAGCCAGCGCAATTACCTAACGATTACCTGACATCGGTTTTGCCGGGTACAAACACCGCTTATCGCGGCGTGACATGTGCTGTTTTGCGTCAATGCTACATGGGAAATAATCCTTACCTGAAGGGGTGGTCATTCCGCGCACAGCGAATTTCAGTCACTGAATACGGCGTGCTTCAGTGGTATGGAGAAAAAGCAGAAATATCTAGGGGCATTGGCTGCGTATACGATTGCAGCTCGTTGCGTGACACCATCCTGGCGATTGGTGGATGGCCGCTAGATGACCCGCAGCGTGGAACACCACCACTGAATCCCTACCAAGAAACCGCCATATATACGCTTACGGCTCCAGGCTCTGGAGAGACCGACTGGGCAAGTGGTATCAACAGGGAGTGGGAGCCAACAGCGGACTTTTGTGAAGAAGACGATGATACAGGCAAGAGATGGTATGCGAGGTATACCCCACCCGACCACTTCACGATAGGAATGACGACTGTTGAGCAGATGCAGACAACCTATACGCATGTGCTGAAGGCACCATCCAGCGCGTCAATCATAGATTTTCAGTACTCAATTGGAACGGGGCTTTCTAACCAGAGATTGTCTCCTCGATTATCTGTCACGATTTCAGGCGGCACAGCGTCATTTCAAAGCGCCTTTGTCACAGGCAACCCCTCTGTATCTGGCCCTACAGGTATTACTTGTGGCGACCTGCATGTGATCACAGTGCGGCTTCACCTAGAAGATTGGCTATATGATCGAGAGGGCACTGGTGGATATAGCATTTATACGCAAAGACTTGTTTGGACAATATGGGTTGACGATCAGCCGCAGCTTACACTTACGCATGATTCTGGTGAGCGCGTCAGTATCGGCGCACCTGTTTACAGGCCGCTTGATGTGGCTAGGGTTTACAGGGATAGCGATGCTTACCTTGGAGGCTATGCCATAGGGGTAGAGCATGAAACGGTTTATTTAGCCCTGCTTGAAAACTGCGCTGACTCAACTTCATGCAAGACTGACTGCGAGGACATGAACCCCGCTCACATTATCCGAGAGTGCCTTACTCAATCTTGGGGGCTTGGTTACACATCAGCAGATATTGACGGCACTTCATTTGAGTACGCCGCAGATATGCTTTTCGATGAAAGCATGGGCATGTCTATTTTGTGGGACAGAGAAATACCGATAGAGGATTTTATAGCGGAGATACTACGCCACATTGATGGTGTGGTGTATGTCTCCAGATCTACTGGAAAGTTTGTTTTGAAGTTAATCCGCAGCGACTACGAGGAAGCAGAGTTAGTTGTTATTGATGAAACGAACGCAAGAATGGCTAGCGATGCGCGCCGCCCGGTTATAGGCGAGATGACCACTTCTGTCACTGTCAGCTTTACTGATTTCGAGCAAGATGAAGAGGATGGCAGCGTTACCGTTCACAACGAGGCACTGATACAGCTTCAAGGCGCTGTGAGTAATGCCAAGGTTGACTACCCTGGCTTTATGCTGAGGTCTTTAGCTTCACGTATTGCGCTTCGTGATCTCAAGTCATTGTCAACGCCATTACTGTCTTGCGATGTGGATGCCGGAAGGGTGGCCGCAGATCTGAATATTGGCGATCCGTTTAAGCTTGATTTTCCCGAGCAAGGGATATCCAGTGTAGTGATGAGAGTGGAATCAATGTCTGTTGGTGATGGGCGGGATAACACTGTCAGAATATCTTGCCTTGAGGACGCCTTCAGCGTTCCAGACTTTGCGGCCATTGGTGATATTGGGCCTGGTTGGATTGATCCAGTTAAGACTTCTCCGCTGAAGTCAGAGCCACGGCTTATTGTTGAGTCACCATATTATGAGCTGGTGAGAAGGGTAGGTGACAGAGAAGCTGGCTTGATTCTTGACGACGATCCTGATGCTGGGTTTTTATTCGCTAACGGTGGACGTCAGGGCAATGAGTTAAACGCCGACTTGATGGTTGATTCTGGCACGGGGTATGTTGACTCGGGTGTGTTGGATTTTGCGCCACACGCCTACTTGTCAGCTGATGCGTGGTATTCAGACGGCAATCTGTACTATTCGGATGGCAAAGATTTGGATCAGGTTAGCGCTGGTGATCTGGCTCAGATTGGAGCCGAGGTTGTACGCTTTGACAGCTTCGGCTCTGACGTTGATGGTGACTTTATCGCAGTTGGGCGTGGCGTTCTGGATACGGTGCCGGCTGAGCACATCTACGATGTGGCGCAGCTTATCCCCATAGTGTTCTTCTCGCCTGCAACGGACAACGCGCAATATACAGCATCAGACTCTATCGATGTTAAGTTGCTCACCGCTCTTGGCAGTCAAAGGCTAACCATTGCACCGTCTGATGAAGTGGTGTTTGACTCCCGCGCTATTCGCCCATATCCCCCCGGCAATCTAACTGTGGATGCAGAGAGCTACCCGGTTGCCAAGGTATGGGATGGGACTCACACCTTAGCATGGGCTCATAGGGACAGGTTGCAGCAAACTTCAGGGGCTATATTCGATTACTCAGATGGAAATATTGGGCCTGAAGCTGGTACGACTTACACTGTTACTGTGGACGCAATATTAGATACCGGCGTCATATCGGCAGACTTTATTGATATAGACGCTGGCGCGGTGACGACTCTGGATATTGATAGTGCTGTGGACGGCACGCCACCTGTTGATGCGGAATTCATACGATTCAAAGTTACGGCCAATCGTGGCGGGTACGATTCATGGCAGGCTGCGATGATTGTTGTATCTGTATGAAAACACTAATCCGCGCCTACCTGCCCCACCTGATCGCCCTGGCGCTCGCTGCCCTAGTCATTCTCGCAGGCTGGCAGTATGTGACGAGTCTCGGCTACAAAGCCCAAGCCAGCGCGCTCAAAGCCCAGCTAGCAACGGTGCAGGGTGATCTATCGGTATGCAAATCTAACTCAGCGTCAAGACTGGCCCAAATCGAAGCCCAGAGCAACGCTGTTGACGAAGCAAGGCGCTTGGGTGAGCTAAGGCGGGAAGCCGCTGTGAAGGCCCGTAATGACGCCTTAAAGGCACTGGGAGAGACACAGGCACGTTACGCTAGGCTTCAGCGCGATTGGCCGCAGGACTGCGTTAGCGCCGTCGCCCGGGTGCGGCAGGAGTACGGTTTATGAAGTGGCTAATTATTCCGCTTGTACTGCTCACCGGCTGCACCCGCACCCTGTACGTTGATCGGCCCATTGAGCACCGCGTAGAAGTCTCTCGCCCATGCCTTGAGTCCAGCGACATACCAGCCCAGCCAGCCTATGCCCTTGCACAGCTACAGCAGGGTGTGAGTGACGGCGATATAGTCCTAGCCATGCGACAAGAGATTGCCGAGCGAACGGACTATACCGGGGTGCTGGTGGGCCTGCTTGGCGCTTGCACTCAGCGTTAAGAGGCTTTGGCTTTTGCCTCAAGCCAATCGTCGATGTCAGCTTTCCGCCAGCCAACACAGCGCGCAGAAAAACGGATTTTCCGGGGGAAGGTTGGGTCAGTTTCGTGCATGACGTGCAGCTTGGTGCGGCCTATTCCAATATATGCACAGGCATCTTTTGGTCGCATGATTGCCGGGGTGATCGCGCTCATTGTTGGTGCCTCTTTCAAGTTGTTGTGTGCCAATAATACCAATAGCGTTCGTTGTTGTTAGAAACCTAATACGAATATTAAGTTTCGGGTTGTACCACGATTTGTGCCAGTGCTCGGGTTTCGCAGGGTAGTCAGTGCTAGATATTGGCTAGACAGCTTTTCAGGCCCACCCAAGTTATTGATAATAAAAGCCTACTAGGATCGCCGCTCCAATCCATCATGGGGGCAAGTATCGCCTTCATCCAAGCCCATCATCACTCGCCTCCCGCGCTGGTGGCGCTGTCGGGGGCTGCTGGTAGCGGCATCCAGTGGGTATACGGAGCAACGGCAGACGGCCCCGTAACCGACACGTCATCTCCGCACATTCTGTAACCGCCTAACTCCATGAAGTGCTGGTAGTTGTCCTCGTGCCCGACCCAGACTCCATCTTCAATGAAGTCAAAATCAGTCCCGCCTTCTTCGCCGAGGGGGTGAACCAGAACGAGGTCATTGTCGGCTGGCAGTCTATCTTTCACGGAAACCCACCCAGCCGCCGCAAGCTGGGCCTCAAGCTCTGATATGCGGTGCTCCATTACAAGCATGGAGTCGTCCTTTGCGGCATCCTGCTCCAGAAGCTCTGCTATGCGCTCACGCAGTGCGTCAATTTCACCGTCCAGCACATTCAGGTTCTCCCACCGGTCGCTGAGCGAAGCCTCAAGCTCGGCTATGCGATCTGCGGCGTCCAGTAAAATTCTACTACCATTCGCGTACTGCGCGCTGATTGGGTGCGCTTCCCGCAACCTATTCACTATATCGTCCATCACTCTCTCCTGTTGGGTGGCGCTGTTGGGAGCTGCGGGTAGCAGCATCCATCGGTAAGGCGCACCATGTACCATGACGCAGCTCATATCGCCCCAGTTGTCGATTAGCTCGTACCACCCTTCTGGCCACCAGTGCCGATCGGTTACTTTGTCATAAACGGCATCCCCGTCGTATGGCTGATCGTCTACGTCACGGGTTGCCTCCGGTACGAATTCCGCTCGAATAGTGAGCCAAAAACCATATTCTGTTTTGTAGTGGAGCAGCACAGCTTTTTGGGGCGGTGCAGTCTCAATCGGCTGCCAGTCTTCGCGCTGGGCATTCAGCCCGTCAATTCGCCGCAGCGCAGCGTCAAGCTCGTTCTGGAGCCATGCTCGCTGGCCTTCTTTGTCTGCAAGCTCGGCCTCAAGCCGCTGTGCATACGCAGAAAGCCACTCGCAGTCGCATGCTTCAACCTGGGCTTCCAGCTGGGCCTCAAGCTCTGCTACTACTGCATCAACAATCTCGGCATCGTAGGCCATGACGAACCCCTGTTCAGGCTCGAACAGGTTTGGGCTGTTATCGTTGTTATGCCTGAATTGTCGAATTGCAGGCCATAGCTTTTCATTTGTCATCACTCTATCCTGTTAGGTGGCGGGGCAGGTGCTGATCTCCTGCATGTCATTAACACTGGTTTCAGGCAACCCATATGGGCCAGTCACCTCGTAGAGGGTCACACCTTCGAGCCAAAGCCCTATCCAGTAAGTCCAGCGCGTATCAGCCTACGCATTCCCGCCATAAACTTTAGGTAGCGCACAAGGCACGGCTTTGTCGGTATCCTCACCCTGCGCGCTGTAAATCAAACCACAGAGCCTTTGCAGTAAGGGGCGAACGGGATGTCATCGTCCACAAGCCCACCGCCTGCTGGCATTTCCTGAGTGCGCTGCTGGCTTTGCTGCTGCCCACCTTGCTGATTCTGGTCGCGGTCAAACACGGAACACATAACAGCCTTGCCTGTGCGCGCCTTCTCGTTGCCCGCCTTCTTTTGCTCAACTGCCAGCATGTCTGCCAGCATGTTCTGTTTTTGCAGCACGCCAGACAGGTTGATAGTCGGGTCAAGCAGGATGTACTCGCCGTTATCATTGGACATAAGTACGCCAACCTTCGTCCACTCTGATTTCTTCTCGCCTTCCCGGTTTGTGTATTCGCCGGTCTTTGCCACTATGTCTTTGCTCATGCTGCTATCTCCGAAAGATCCATTTCTAAAATCCACTGCCGTACAGTTTGCGCGCTGACACCGTAGTGCTCACAAAGGGTGGCGACTATCTGCCGTGTAGTGGGCGGGAATGGTGGTGCCTTGGTTCTTGTCTGCGCCGACTGGACGATGGCGGCGGCCTGCTTTGGCTGCTCCGCTTCCACAGTCTCCCGCTGCGCCGAAACCTTGTGCGCGGCTGCTTCAGCCTTGGCCTTTTCCTCAACACGAATTCGATCGCGCTCCGCTTCCAGCCTGGCTTCCTCTGCCGCCTTGTGCGCGCTGATACGGCTGCTGATAGTCAGTTGCAGGTGATCGTTCTCTGCCATGACAAGCTGTTGGGAATCAGCAAACAGCGACTCATAACCAGCGGCATCGGCGCGGAGTGTTTCAAGGTTCAGCCGGATACGATCTGCAACCTCATTGAAAGCAATCTTGGCGCGTGCCAGCTCGGTATCAACGGCATCATGCAGGCTGCTAATCGTGCGCTTGTTCTTCATCGCACCGGCAAAGTCTGCCTTTACCATGCCTTCAGGGACGCGCACCTTGCCCAGTGACGTGTTGATCTGCTGGGCGTGAGCATCAAACAACCCTTTAGCTTTGGCGAGGATTTCAACGCGGATTGATTCTTTACGGGCCTTAACCATCTTGTCCAGCTCAAGGCGCTTGGCTCTGGCTTGCGCTTTGATTTCGTCAATGGCGCGGAACAGATCGTCAATGCTCGCTGTCTGCGCCAATGCCTGCTCTTTGGCTAGATCAAGTTTGTCCTCTACTGACTGGCACCACTTAACCGTTTTGTCGGCATCGGCAAAGTCTTGATCTGTTTGCAGGTTAGTGCTGATACCGTCAAACACTGCAAGGGCGTGTGTCTTGAATGCCGCCAGGTTGGACGCAGTGACTTCGCCGCGCACTTGTATCTGCAATGATGGAAGCGAATCAGGCGCAACACCAGAGGCTTGGGGAGCGTGTTCAACGTGCTCGTAGTTTGCCAAGTCCTTATCAAACTGACGCCAGCCTGCAATCAACTGCGCCCTACGTTCTGGCTGTGACTCATACCAGCAATGCGTTTCTTTCTCGCCGGCCGACACCATAAAAAGCACTTTCTCTGCGCCAGACACAAGCAACTGGTGCTCAAGTTGGGGCCAGTGGCTATCGGGCAAATCGGCGGCATCAACCAGTTTAGCCAGGCTGTCGCTCCAAAGTTTGTGCTCCCATAGAATTTCACCCAGCATGGTTGCCCCGTCAAAGGAAGCCAGAAGCCAGCCTTCATCATCAACGCCAGTACAGGGAAACAGATCCTCCCCAATGATTTCCTCTGCCGCTGGACGCGCCGCCGCCTCGGCAGCATGGCCCTTATCAAAAAGATACTGCTTTGCGGAATCAACATCCTCAACAATGCCGAGCGCCTTTTGCTTGAGCAGATCATTTCGGCTCATGTAGGGGCTAAACCCAAGCATGGCGGCGGCTTCGCTTGCCGTGTGGTATTTAGCGCGAGCGTCAAGCCACTCTTGGCTTCCCTGTACAACATTCAGTGTTTTCATTCGGCGTCCCCTTCAATCGGCGCGCAGTTATTGATAGCAGTTTTTTGGGCGTCAGTAAGAGGAGCGCGTGACTCCGCCCTGACAATCACCTCGGCTGGGGCGATCTTTCCTTGCTCAATGCCTGCCCGCCATTTCGGCAAGTTGGCTTTGAACATTTCTTCTTCGTAGAACTCGGGTTCAGCAGTTGATTGCGCGGCAACCTCGCGCTCCACCGGCATATCCTCAGCTTCCTCCCTAATCACAAGCCCAGCAAGCGCGTCTGCGAACTGACTGCGAACAGCGAAGCCTCTGGCGCGCATCTGTAGCATCCGTTTCGGGTACTGAGTCCACGGCCCGGCTTTCCCCCACAGCTTTGCAGTAGCCGCATCAGCTTGGCTGAACGTCTGCGTGTGCTTTTCGCCGTCCTTACGCCATACAGTGCAGGTAGCAACATTACCGGACTCGTTGAATGTCTCATTAATGCCGCCGAACGCGGGATGGTTCTGCACCAGCGCCAGCAGCGCATCACCGTAGATGGACGGACGCCCGTTGATTACCGCAATGTTCTGCAATGCCTGGATGGGGTTAAGCCCAATCTCGCTGCCCATCATCATTGCCACCAAGGTGTCCTCTGGCTTGCCCTTGTAGCAGGTTGGCACCATGCCGCTGCGTGACAGCATAGCGGCCATATCCATCGCTTCTTTCATGTTCTGAGGCTGGAGTGCAAACCCCCCGCCTTGCTTGAGTGCTATTTGATTTGTCATCGTGCGTCCCTCGCCTTACTAAAACCGTCACCCATCACCCTGGCCTGCTCTTGATCCGCAAATGCTCGCAAGTCGGCCTGCCTGTCATACACGTTCAATCGTGGTTCTTCGTGGCCCAGCGCCGCTTTCATAGCTTCTTCTGCGGCCTGAACATCGTTAAGCCCAAAGCGTTCGATCTTCACGTTCTTAAACTTCGCGTATCCAAGCCCGTCAATCTGGCCGCAGCCGTCACCGCATTCTCTGAAGTCGATAGCCTTCAAAGGCACTTCCAGTGTTATCGTTACCCATTGCTCTTTCATCACAGTCTCCTATTGGCCGTCTGGTAATCGAACTCAGCCCGATCCAGCGAGTTGTAGTAGCTGTCGCTGGCCTTGGAATCTTCCGCGTCACGCTTCAGCTCTTTCTCAATTTGCCAGCGCAGGCTGTCAATCTGTCCGTCTGTTAGCTCATGAGTGCAGTCGATGCCGTTCTTTGCTACGCCGTGGATAATCACGCCGAACTTTTCTAAATCCCATGAGACTTGGTGTGTGCTCTCTACGTCCAATTCAGATATGTTCACAGCGCACCCCCAAGCCAGAAGTAGACAGTGATACCGCCCCAGGCGAATCCGATAGCGCAGACTGCAAAGCCTTTCCAGAACTCCACAGCGGGGCTTTGGTACGCTGGGCGGCGATCAGGGAACATGTACTTAACGTCATTCATGCGAATATCCCCACTAAGCTAATGAGCAGTGCCAGCCCGAAGGCCACGCCGATGATTATGTTTGCTAGTGAAATCATGTTTTTTCTCCCGGCCCGTTGTTGTGGGCATGTAAGTAGATTAGACCTGCAAGCAAACAGTGTCAAGCCGTAGAATGATAAATAAAAATAGTTATTTAAACGTGTAGCATAATGATACATGTACATAGAAGCGCATAGACACTGGCAAATAGTTTGCAAAAGGCGTTGACGGCAGCTATTATATTGATAATGATGCGGTATCACTTAAAGGATAAACATATGTTAGATCGAGTAAGACGGATGCTAAACGAGCGCAAGGGGCAGTGGCGATTGATAGCCAAGCAATGCGATGTTAGCTATTCATGGCTGACCAAGCTTGCCCAGGGCGTAAACCAGAATCCGACCATCAATAAGCTTGAGCGTCTGGATTCATACTTACGGGACACAGCGATATGAGCCAAAAAGACAGAATACTCGCACACCTCAAGGCAGGCCGATCTATCACGCCAATCATGGCGCTGACTAAGTTTGGATGCTTTAGGCTTGCGGCGCGGATAGATGAAATACGACACCAAGGCTTTGATGTGGTTACTTCAATGGTGGCCGATGGTGATCGCAGGTATGCCAAGTACAAGCTGATTAGTGGAGCAAAGCCTAATGCGTAGACAAAAAAAAGCCCCTTCCGTTGCCGGTTGGGGCTTGCCTCTGGGCGAGGGCTTTAGTAGTCTTGCTGTGCGAGCAACAAGAACAGGAAGTATATTAGCGAAAGCTAACACCATCCGCAACCCTCCTGTTCTTATTGCCGCCCAGTCGGGCCTGGCGAAATCGTGCTGTCTCATTGTGCAGCCGCCCTCGAAAGCAAGTAACTGCAATCCGACCTTTAAGGGACGGGATAAACAGCGTAATTGTGACCTAAGTGTTAGGGTGAGGTTTTGGCAGCCTGAATATAACTGTTTGCTGATTACTGGATTGCACGGGACATTGGATAAAGCCAGTAGGCTGACAGGGGTCACAAACAGTCCCTATATGTCACCTATTGTCTGAATAAAGGGGATTTATGGCAGAGCTAAAGCTAGTCCAGCAGCAAATAATAGGACTGAACCAAGACGCTGTAGACGAATGGTCAGAGTACAGGCAGGAAAAGAAAAAGCCGCTATCTGCTCTGGCTATGAAGAAGGTAATTAAGTTTTTACTAAAGTACGATGAAGGGCATCAGCAGGCGCTAGTCGATGCGGCAATCATGAACGACTGGCAAGGCTTGCATGATATAGAGATAAAAAAGCAAACTAGCAGGGAATCCACTCTGCACGATGATCTAAACGATACTTCATGGGCGAGGTAGTTATGCGAACAAATCACGAAAGAGGCGAGGCTAGATACAACGCGAGACTGACCACAGAAAAGGTTATTGAGATCCGCGAGAACAGGTATGGGTGGTCAGCTAAGCGCCAGGCAGAGCACTACGGCGTACATCACAACACTATCCACAGGGTTAGGCACTTTGAAGCATGGAGCCATGTATGAGTGCGTATCAAAAATTCCTACGAGATAAGCAGTTCATGACTCAAACAAGCGGCTTTGATGCTGATTTATCTGAGTACCCTTTGTTCGATTACCAGATAGATATAGTCCGATGGTCCTGCCATCGAGGGAAGGCGGCTGTTTTTGCTGACACGGGCATGGGTAAAACGATCATGCAGCTTGCATGGGCCGACCAGGTTGCAAGGCATACCGGTAACCCTGTATTGATCTTGGCCCCACTGGCCGTATCAGACCAGACGATTGCAGAGGGCGCAAAGTTTGGCATCCATGTTGATAGATACCGTTTTGCTGACGTTTTTGGTCCTCATATTTATGTGACCAATTACGAGCAGCTGCACAACGTCAATGCAGACCAGTTCGATGGTGTTGTGTTGGACGAGTCCAGCATTTTGAAGGGAATGCAGGGCAAGGTTCGCAAGCAAGTCACAAGCATGTTTTCGGCTACGCCATACCGGCTTAGCTGCACGGCCACACCTTCTCCCAATGATTTCATGGAGCTTGGCACTCAGTCCGAGTTCTTGGGGATTATGTCTCAGGTTGAAATGCTGGCGATGTTTTTCATCCATGACGGTAGCGACACAAGCAAATGGAGATTGAAGGGCCACGGCAGGCGCAAGTTCTTCGAGTGGCTGGCGACTTGGGCGGTATTCATCAGCAAGCCTTCTGACCTTGGGTATTCCGATGATGGGCATGAATTGCCGGAGCTGATATTTCACGAGCACGTCATTGATTCAGGTATCACAGAAGGATTATTCGCGCCGGTTGCGACTGGGCTGCTAGACAGGAACCGAGCAAGAAAAGACACGGTTGATGCGCGTGTTGAGCAGGCTTCGATAATCGCCAATGGGATCAATGGGCAGGTTCTTGTCTGGTGTCACCTGAACAACGAAAGCGAGAAATTATCAGATGCGATTGATGGGGCTGTAGAGGTGACAGGTTCCGACCCCGCTGCACACAAGTCGGCAACCATGCTGGGCTTTGCGAGTGGTGATGTTCCGGTTCTTGTGAGCAAGCCAAAAATCGCAGGGTTTGGCATGAACTGGCAGAACTGCAATCACGTTGTCTTTGTTGGCCTTTCCGACTCATGGGAGCAGTTCTATCAAGCGGTGCGTAGATGTTGGCGCTACGGGCAAACCAAGCCCGTACATGTTCACATTGTTAGCGCCGATGTTGAGGGTGGAGTGCTTGCGAACATTAAACGCAAAGAGTCGCAGCATAAAGAATTGAAGAAAGAAATGATCGCCATTATGCGCGACAAGACGCTGGCCCAGCTTGGCAGGGCACAACAAGAAAAAACCCAATACCAGCCAGAATTGAGCATGGAGATACCATCATGGATTCAGTAATCGACCAAGTCATCACCAACAACTACGCGATTTATAACGGAGACTCGGTTGAAGTTGTCGCAGGGCTTCCTGATAACAGCGTGGACTTCCAGATATATAGCCCACCATTCGCCAGCCTGTATACCTACAGCAACAGCGACAGGGACATGGGGAATGTCAAAGACGATAAAGAGTTCTTCGAGCATTTCAGGTTCTTGGTGGCAGATCTGTATCGCAGCTTGAAGCCAGGGCGACTCATGGCTGTTCACTGTATGAATCTGCCGACAAGTAAACAGAATGACGGGTTTATCGGCATTAAAGATTTCAGGGGCGATTTAATCCGATCATTTCAGGACGCCGGTTTTATCTATCACTCAGAAGTCTGCATATGGAAAGACCCAGTGATCGCCATGCAGCGCACAAAAGCGCTCGGGTTGCTTCATAAGCAAGTGAAAAAAGACTCAACCATGAGCCGCCAGGGTATACCTGATTATTTGGTGGTGATGCGTAAGCCTGGGGATAATGAGAATCCCGTATCTGGCGAGTTCACGCATTACGTTGGCGACAACCCACCTATGGGGTTTAAAGGCCACCAATACAGCGATGGCCGGTGGTATTTCGTTCCCGGCGCTCAGGGAACAAGCATTGACGTTTGGCAGCAATACGCAAGCCCTATATGGGACGATATAAACCAGACCAACACCCTGAATTTTCGAGAAGGCAGGGACAGCGATGATGAGCGCCACATTTGCCCGTTACAGCTTGACGTTATAGAGCGCGCCATGCAGCTCTGGACAAAGAAAGGCGATACAGTTCTGACGCCTTTCCTTGGAATAGGCAGCGAGGCTTACATGGCTGTAAAGATGGGGAGGAAGGCTATCGGTTGTGAGTTAAAGGCATCGTACTTTGACCTTGCCCGCAGAAACATGCTGAGCGCAGAGGAATCCCAATATGACATTTTTGGCGGTGCAGCATGACTGATCTGCGCGGGGTATTCACCAAGCGCCGGTCTGCGGCCGATGTGGGGGTGGCAGCATGAGCAAAAAAATACGCCAAGCTGTGCTGTCATCGCGCTACTACAATAGCGGCGACCCCTTCAAGGCATCTGACATCCACAACGGGCTGAAAATTAACGGCAAAACACTCGCGCTCAACTCGATTAAAAAAGAAATCTCCGAGATGAAGACTGACGGCTATGTGGAGCTGATACCCCGCGAGTCACACGATGAGAGTGCCCGCTATGTGCGCAAGCACCGGCCCGAGGAAGTGTCGGTTAGCCACTCATGGCGCACGCGATGGGATATACCCGGCTGCTCTCCGGTGTGGTGCTGATATGCGGAAACTCATCTACAGAGACGACATTGCATTGGCTATGGAGTTGAGAGTTTGGGGCGCGGAGTGGAAGCAAATCGGCAGGGGCTTGGGGTATCACCATGAGTCAATCCGCAGGGCTGTTCAGCGCGCAGAGCGTTGCGGATACGCCGCCACGACAGTACGCGGCACAGATCAAGGCGCTATCGACACTGAAGGCGAGGCGGGAGGCGTTGGAGAGAGTCCCGTCGCATTTGCGTGGGCTGGTAGAGACATACTTGCGGCTTGCTTGGGAGCGCAGGCGTGACTAAGTGGGACTTGAGCAACGAGACAATGGTGGAGCGCTTTCTGGCGCATGTGGGTACTTTGCGGCTATCGGGCAAGCGAGCCGTGGTTGAGTTCGTGCCGGAGTCTCGCAGTCTGGATCAGAACCAAATGATTCACGCGGTGTACAAGCAAGTGGCCAGCCAGAAAGCAGACGAATCGTTTAACGACATTCGGTGCCACTGCAAGCTCCACCACGGTGTGCCGATCAAGCGCCGGGATGACGAAACCTTTTTGTATGTCTATGACACCGCAATCAAGCACCTGCCCTATGAGTTCAAGCTGAAATTTATTGATGCCTACCCAGTGACCAGCGACATGAGCAAGAAGCAGGCAAGCGAATACATTGACGAGATTATCAGGGAATACAGCCAGCAAGGTCTGTGCCTGATACACCCAAGCGAGGCGCAATCATGGGCCGCATAAACGTAGTGCCAGACACCAGCCCAGCGCCAAGCATAAGCGAGCGCAAGGCTAAGGACAGGGCAGACATTGAGCGCCAGACTGCTGAGTATCTGTCAAGCGGCAAGCACGTTCAGCTAGTTGGCTCGGAGTTAAACCGCTGCCCTGTGTACCTGACGAACACGACTCTGAGGCCGAATAAGTGAGCAAGGCCAAGGTGTGCAAGGTGTGCAAGGCTGACTTTAATCCCATGCGTTCGCTCCAATCCGTATGCGGCCCAAGGTGCGCCGTGAAGCACTCAGGCCTAACCAACGGCAAGGCCAGAGAGAAAGCCGCCCAGAAGGCACACAGGGCGCGCAAGGACGCTATCAAGACTCGGGCAGATTGGGCCAAGGAAGCGCAAAAGGAGTTTAACCTATTCATTCGGGCGCGTGACGCTCACCAGCCCTGCATATCGTGCGGGCAGTCACCCAATCAGGGCCAGCGCCATGCGAGCCATTACCGATCGGTTGCGGCTGCAAGCCACCTTCGCTTCAACGCATGGAACGTCCACGCAAGCTGCGCTCAGTGCAACAGTATGAAGTCGGGCAACGTGGTTGAGTACCGGATAGCACTGGTGCGGAAGATTGGGCAGGACAGGGTGGAAAGCCTTGAGTACAGCAATGATCCGCGCACCTTTGATATTGACGAACTGAAGCGAATCAAGCGGATCTTCACCCGCAGGGCGAAACACTACAAGAAACTCAGGGGAATCGCATGAGCTTATGGCAGTGGACTCTAGTAATCGTACTGACGCCGCCAGTGGTGGTGACAGCGTTCTACTTGATTCGAGCGGGGATTGTGTTGCTGGCTATGTGGATGGATGACAAATGGAAACAATAAGAATCGTATCTACCGGCGGCGTGTCTATTGACACCCAAGTTTACGGTAGTGACGGGGTGGCGATTAAGGGGGTAACCAACCTGTGCCTTACTTTCCCAATTGATGGGCCGGTATTGGCAAGAATCTCTATTGGTATGGCTGGCGTAGATGTTGAGGCGCACCCGCTGCTTTCAATCGAAACGTTAATGGAAGCGGCTGAGCACTACGGATTGGAGTTGGTGGATAAAAAATGGAAGCCATGAACTGCCCGTATTGCGGCCATAAGGTGACGGCCTGCATCAATGCCCAGGCTGGTATGCAAGTCAGAGCTTGGTGGTGCCAGTCCTGCAACTGGACTGATAGGGCGATAGGGCGGGAGCGGCTGATGGGGGTGGAGAATGAGCAATGACGTGCAGAGCGTACTGATACGATGGGGTAAGAGTCGAACAATCAATGACGCCAGCCACCTTGATTACTCGCACGAAACGCCATTCTCTCGGCTGAGCAAAAGCGGCGGTTGGGGCGTAAAGCTGCCAGCTCTGGATGATGAGACGCATGGGCAGGTTGACGTAGTGGTTTCTCAATTACACAAGGTAGATGAGTATCGTCACGCTGTGATCGTTATGTCTTACGTCCACTGCTGTAGTGACGCAGTGATTGCTAGAGCGCTCACCAGAGAAACCCATGTGCGCCACACTCGCCACCATGTGCGGGATATTCGGCATCGTGCAGAGGGCTGGATTGAGTCAAGATTGGGGGCTTGACTGTCGCACCAAATAGGGCATACTTTGTCACAGTAGACTAATTGACACCCAAAGAACCCGCCGCGTGCGGGTTTTTTTGTGCCTGAACCTTGATGGATGGGAGTCGCTACCTATCCCTTGCCCCTTAACTGGGGCTTTTTTCTTCTAATTCGCTTTGTGTCTGGAGACTCCGAGCGGATCACTCGCCACGTCTGATCACCAGGCTAACCACTGGGGCGTTGGCGGGTGCCTATTAATTGCAAGGAAGCCGATGAGTATTAAACCAGAAAGATCAGAGCAGCGTGAGGAATGGCACAAGGCCAAGATTTTCTCTGTCGCCCACCTGCTGGCAACGCTGGCAGCAATTTCTGGCGGCATTGGGTTTGTGTATGTGTTCGGGCAAGAGTTCGGCGTGATGAAGTCGGACGTGGCGCGCAACAAGGTTGAGATTCGGTATCTGCAAGAGAGTCAGACAGAGCGTGAAAACCAGTTGAATGCGCACCTATCCAGTATGCGAGTCGAGCAAAAGCAGGACTTGCAGCGCATTGAGGACAAGGTTGATCGGCTGATTGATCGGGAGCTTAGGAAGTAGTGACACCCGATCACCTGCTAACGCTGGCGATCATACCGGCTCTGTCGATACTGCCAGAGCGCATGGATTCGACGCCTGCTAGGGCGATGCTGATAGCGATTGCATTGCAGGAGTCTGGTTTACGCCATAGGGTTCAAGTTGGCGGGCCTGCTCGCGGGTTCTTTCAGTTTGAGCAGATCGGCGTTGCAGGTGTTCAGCGGCACCACAGTACGCAAGAGTTTGCGGCTGGGTTAAATCAGACGTTCCTATACAGCCCCAACGAAGTCTACAGGGCGATTGAACACAATGACGTACTAGCATCGGCATACGCACGGCTGCTCCTGTGGAGTCTGCCAGACGCCTTACCGGGTGGGCGGGTGGATTCAGATTATGCGCTGGGCTTGTACCTAAAGGCATGGCGTCCAGGTAAGCCTCGTCCAGAGCACTGGGATAGTAATTGGCGGGCAGCATGGGCTGGATTGTAAAAGCATGGCAATGGCTGGTGCTCACGCTGTCGTCAAAAATGCTGTTTCGCCGCGCAATCATGGTGTCGGCAGTCGTGTACTTCGGCGTGCTGGGCTGGCGAGTGATGGCCCCCGAGATTCTGCTAGTAATTCAAACCCCTGGTGCAGTGTTGGCGGGTTCAGTGTTCGCTATGCTGTCCGTGATTGTCGGGCTTTATCAGTATTTACGGAGCAAAGATGGTGATTGACATTACCCAGCCCAACATGGCATCTCTGAGACAGAGTGCGAGGTTACAAAGGCACACGGTGATCTGTCTGACGCAATCAATGTCGAGATTGGTTTGCGGGCCAGATCAATGGGCTATCACACAATGCGCTTTGCTGTGACTGCGGGCGGCTTTGTTAGCCGTTGGGCAGTGTACGAAGAAACGAGAAACGGCATGGACTACTACCGCGTGGATTTAGTGAAGGCGATTGCACTGTATGAGGGGCGGGTATGAAGGATTATTTGATCCGTATTTTTGATGCGCTTTCGCAGCTTGGAAATTGCATTATCTACCCATCAACCGGGACGCCAAACCACAGTATTAGTGGTGACGCATACCGCTACGGGCGAGTAAAAACCGAATATTTGATTGACTTGCTGTTCAGCCCAATTGAGCGCGATCACTGCAAGGTCTCTCACGAAGCCGATATTAGTAGGGCAGCGAGACTGCTCAGCGAGACAGGACGAACACGATGACACTCAAAGAATTCCTCGCTACTGCGAACGAAGATCACGCCATAGCACTGACAGAGGCGCAAGCGTACACAGTGCAAGTCCCGAAGTTGTACACGGCCAACGTGATGACCCTCATGCTCGTAGGCGCTGGGGTCTATGGCTTGCTTTCTGATACAGCACAGGACACTAACAGTCCTGTACGAGACATTTGCATGGCGTTGATGGATCGCTTGCGTAGCGAAGGTGAGTTCAACTTGGCTCCATCAGAGTCGATGGGCCAAGCCAATATTGCTATGCTAGATGGTTTGATCGCTGGCTTACCCGACTACGCGGCGCAGTTCAATGGCCTCAAGGCACAGCTGGTGGCCGGTGCTGAAGAAGATGCACGGTATCCTTTTACAGGAACGACTTTTTACACTGTGGTTACCGCCCGAGGCGTATGCCCCACTGTGGTTGTCACGTTTAATGAGCAAGGCTTTGTGCTGGTCACAGCGACTAACAACTGCCCGGAGCACTCACCTGCAATCCACGGAATGAACCCACGCACTAATCGTAGTGAGCGTGTTGGCTTTCTGCGAAACGTATCAGCAGCAGGTATTTATGAGTGCCGCATTGCTCACGAGCATAGGGGTTGGGTATTGAGCCTAGATAATCCCTACGGCGTGTTTGGGGAATAAGCTGTGGCTCAGTATTTTACTGATTACTCGCCAAACCCTGTCGGAGGGATAGACAATTACCCTACTATAACGCAGTGGACGCCAAGAGTTTGGTATACAACCAGTGGTTGGAGCATCACCTTAAATGATGGGGGCCCAAGCCGCTATCTGTTAGTGAGCGCATCAGGTGCCCGCAAAGCGGCTACTTACAATGAAGTGCCTGACGTAGCAGACGTTGATCTGTATGCTAAAATACGGGTTAACTCAGATGCTCAAGCGAAATCCGCGTTCCTTTGCGCACGCTTAGACAGAGCGAAAAACTTAAGTAATAATGATTCAAGCACTCACTTTTATTATGCGGGCGTAAGTGAGGACACGCTGTACATAAATAAGTACGTGGACGGCGCGTTCGGTTCAATATCTACGCTTGGTATAACCGCTCTCTCCCTTACAAAAGCGTTTTGTATAAGGTTTTCTGTAGTTGGTAGCTCTTTATCCCTAAAAGTATGGGAGGCCGATATTACAGAACCTGCAGGCTGGGACTTAGTAGGTACTGACACAAGCATTCCCGAAGCGGGGGCAGTCGGTATTGTTATGAATGCTTTTAGTCCTGCTGAATCCCTTAGGCACTTAGAATATGGCGTAGGCACCGGGGGAAATCCAGCACCTAAGGCCACTGTACCCGCACAGTTCGCAGAACTGCGCTACGCTCAGACAAAAACTGAATTCCGGACGTCGAGCACTTCGATAGTAGTGCCTATAGACGCTAGGGTGCAGGCGGGAGATTTATTGCTTATTCCGTATTACGCGCGAGCCGATATTAGTGCTCCTGCTGGATATACTAAAACTGGGGAAGTAATTGGGGGATTTGTCAATCAGCGAACCGGGTTGATGTGGAAAATTGCTGATGGAAGTGAAGCTGGAACTTCTCTAACGCTGACACAGGCTTCTGCTGCAAGAATGGAGGCACTGGTTTTAGGTTATAAAACTGCCGCAACCCTTGAATTTGCTAATTCCGATTCGTCCTTAGGTACTAGTTTTTCTGCTGTTTTAGAACAGACTACTGCAAGTAGAGCATTGTCTATTGTGTTTGCTGTAAATGGGTACGCTAACAGTAACTCGTTTCCTTTTTCTCAACATTACTCATCAGATGATGAATATTTAGCAGTAAATACAGACACGCATTCAACCTCAGATAGCAACAGACTGCAGGTGTATCAGGGAGTTTTTTCCGCTGCGGACACTCAAAATATACAGTTAGATACTTCTGGTACTCGCAACCGGATTGCGATCATGGTTAATTTCACCGAGATTGCAGGGGTACTGACACCCGCACTTTCCCTTGTCTTCGCTAACAGCATCACAGCCACCAGCGCGGTTCCTAACGTCACGGTGACCTTCTAATGGCTGGCGTATTATATTGGGCCATTTACCCATCTGGGGATAGCGATCCGACTGATACACAGATCATCACTGAGACTGTGCCAGATGGCATACATGGCAGCGACACGGCACCTACGACAACAGGTGCATTTGCAGGCACAGCTATATCCGGGTTAGCCGCGTCCACAAGCTACAAGCTGGCAGCAGTATGGGATGACGGTACAGACACGAGTAATGTGGTGGTTGGTAGTGCGTTTGTTACGGCTGCCGTAATCACCGCCTCGGGGGCGGTGCAGGGGCAGAGTATAGGCGGAGTCACACTGACGCAGGGCTATGATCTGGCTGTCGGCGGCTTGAGCCAGGGGCATTCACTTGGCCCTGTCACACTGACACAATCCAGTAGTCTTGCGCCTAACCCAGTAGCCCAAGGGCATACGGTGGCTCAGGCGGGCATCACGCAGGCCAATGAGCTGGCATCCGGAGCCATAGCCCAAGGGCACGCAATAGGCGCGTCTGAGTTGACGCAGGCCAACATCATCGCCACGGCATCACTGGGTCAAGGCCAAAGCGTTGCAGTATCGGCGCTGACTCAGGCGAATGATCTAGGCCCTGATGCCGTCATCCAGGGGCAAACCACCACCAGCCCCTCGCTGACCGTAGCCGGGGACATGCTGGTTGACGCGCTTACGCAGGCTACAGGTCTAAGCGTTGCACAGCTTACCCAGTCCCATGTGCTCAGTATTGAGCCTATCGGACAGGGCCACGCCATAGCGGCTGTGAGCGTGTCTCAGGCGGGTGGATTGCTGGCTGATGCGTTGTCTCAGGGTCAGTCGTTAGGTGGCTCAGGTATCACACAGGCAAACCAACTGGCCGTTACCGAATTAGTGCAAGCGCAGACGGTAGAGCAGGCCACCACGGCCCTCGCTGACCTGCTGAACATCGATGCGCTAAGCCAGTCGCAATTCGCTGGGCAGGCCAGCCTGACGCAGTCACATATCTTGAACGTCGATAGGCTGACACAAGCCCAACTCATTCAGGCCGTGAACTTCGGTGGGATGGTTGTCGGCACGCTCAAAGGCGAGATACGCATTTACGCGCTGGTAGACGGCGCAATCTCAATCGAACAAGCCCTCAAGGGCACCATTACCATCCACTGAGGACATCATCATGGGTAAATTAGTACCTGACGCCATCATTGATCTGATGCTGGTAGAAGCCGAGGGCACCAATATTCACATCTGTAGCGCAGAGCCCGCCAACTATGCGGGAATTTCTGCTGTAGAGCTGGCAACCGCAACGATCAGCGGTAGCTATGCAAAGGCCAACGGTGATACCAGCGGCAGGAAGAACACCCTGCCTGCTCAGACCGATCTCGACATCGATGCGACCGGCACTGCCACTCATGTGGTGGTCAGTAACGGGTCTGACACGATGAGACTGGTCACCACCTGCACAAGCCAAGCCCTCACCTCCGGTGGCACCGTGTCCACCAGTGCGTTCGCGCATGAAATCCTCGACGCATCATAAGGAGATTGCTATGCGCCGCATTGAGTTTACTGAAACCGTCAAGATAGGCCCCGATTCATATGAGGCCGGAGACCGCCGATCATTCGCCGATGCAGAGGCTTCCGAGTACATCCGACTAGGCTGGGCAAAAGACCCAGATACCGGAGAGACCGGCGATCGCACACCAGGGTCCCAAAGGCTGCGGGTTGACCCTGTGGTTCAGCAGGCCAAGTAAATGAGCGGCGTGCTGTATCTGGATAACTCCAGCGTCATTGAGCTGGTTGGG
>Ga0208903_1000438_pt1 | contig 34596 bp, 30 predicted proteins | sample AntAceMetag02UKJ_FD_184769 | JGI IMG/M metagenome (GOLD analysis project Ga0208903, IMG submission 184769) | Saline lake microbial communities from Ace Lake, Antarctica - Antarctic Ace Lake Metagenome 02UKJ (SPAdes) (version 2) | ecosystem: Environmental > Aquatic > Non-marine Saline and...
CGCGCTGGATTCACGCTATGCCCAGAACCCGGAGCGCTTCGTTGGTGGCCGACCGATCGTGAAGCTGCCACCCAGCGAGGTCGCTATTAATCCGATCAGCGACGAAGACATCGCCGAGGGCATCATCAACGCCGTTAACTTCCCCACGCTACGTGCGGCGGGGTACGTATCAAATGCAATCTAACTTCTGACCAAAGCGTCCATATGAGGTTGACACGTTCCGATAGTCAGTTTACGAAGTGTAGCGGATCTTTCACGGGGTGTGGTGATGCGCGCCTCAAACCGAACGCATGCGGAACCTGCTCACGGTCGGTGGGAGTAAGCCGAAGATTACTAAGGGGTTTTCGACACCGAACTTCGAAGCGGGGCCGAGACGCATTTTGCAGCGAAAGCTTGGCGGCAGTGTACCGGATTGCAATCGCGGGCAGGCTCCAGCGCCTTTATTGCAATCTTCAAGATCTTCTGGGCACATAACGCCACGCCACGCCACGCCACGCCACGCCATTGCATACAAAAAAAGGACTGCCCTCTTAGGGCAAAAAAGCTGTATTTACACCCGACGAACCTGGCGGCGCTACGCTGGTGTAACCCTGACAGCGACAACCTGGCTTTTGGCATGCTTGATAAAGCGACCTGTATATCCAGACAGAGTATGCGACCTACACATATGTCATTATGCTAGCGGTTCGAATAGTCTTTGTCGTTCATTCAAATATGTTGGGAGATAGGCCGTGAAAACGTGGAAGAAATTAGTCCCAGTGGTAGGTATGGCATTCCTGGCTCTGGCCAACACAACTGTCAGTCAAACAATGTGTCCGGACGGCAGTTATGTTGGCGGCGACAGCTGCAGCATGGCTCCTGATGGCACTTATGTCGGCGGTGACCCCAAGATGGCGCCAGACGGTCGCTATGTGGGTGGAGATCCCGAGATGGCACCAGACGGGTCCTACGTCGGTGGAGATCCCGAAATGGCCCCGGATGGAAGTTATGTTGGCGGCAGGCCCACAATGGCGCCTGATGGCAGTTATGTTGGGGATGATGGTTACGAATAATAATCATGCTAGGCCTGTCAGTATATCCCCCCGGCTACAGTGATGTTGTCAGCTAAGGGGATGTCCGGCTTCACTAGACCATCACACTCGGTTTCAACGCATCACATATTAAAATGTGTAGCCCAACCCTACTAGCACGTTGTAAGCGTTGAGGTCTGGATTAGCCGAGACGGAACCGCCAGGGCCATCAGTGTACGTTGACGACATATTGGCACTGGAGTAGGCCTGGTAATTCGACTCAATAAAGCCATAAAGCCCCTTTGCAATAGTTTGTCTGTAGCCCAAACCTAATATATAGCCATCGACACCGGCGTCGTTAGAAGGTACTGAGCAGCAGTTTGTTTGGCTATACTGAACTTCTTGATGTGAGTACCCTAATTTGAAGTAAGTCACCTTGTTGTCATCAATTGCATACCCGGGTGCGAGGAATATATTGAAACGGTTAGATATTGAAAACTCATAATCGTAGGTGCCGCTATCCGTTACGCTGGGGTAAGAAAAGCCCTTGGAATTGGTTGTTTGCGTCAGGCTAGAATAGTCGATACCGAAATCTAACGTAAATTGGTCTTGAAGCTTGAAGGTATAGCCCAATCCCAGTACTAACGGTGCAGCACTTGAGCTGGGGCTGGCACTGGTACTTGTGTTTGGTGAGCTGCCGTTGTCAGTGCCTATGAGCTCGACTGATTCAACAGTATTTTTTTCATATCCAGTCGAAACCTGGCCATAGACACCTTCAAAAGCGCTTTGAGAAAATGCTGAGCTCGCGAACAAAATTGATACAAAAAAAACGGTTGATCTAGTGATTTCCATTGGTTTTTCACTCTATATCTAATGTAGAAAAGTTCACATTTTTTCTTTCACACGATGTCAGAATCTGAGCAGGATTTTGGTTGCACATAGATGCGACGCGAGTGACTAATTGCAGTCTATGAGCAACATTAAACGCTGTTCAATCGTTAATCTGGCCGCGCATATTACCTGTTAACATTGCCTCCCCTGAGCGAAATAATGGGTTACAGTACACGCAGACAGGAGTTTGATCCCGTGGTGACCGGGGACACCATGGGGCCAGTTGGGGGATCATTGATCTTGTGTTTACTGAAGAAGACTTTCGAGGCTAAGCAGACTCACTCCAGGTCAAAGACATGCTGCCAGGAACCGTCCGCCAAATGAGTGGAGGTAACAACGCCACTAGCACCTGCATATTTGCCGGTGCCTCCAGTGATTGCGCGCTGCAGCGTTACGTCAGCTTTTAAGGTAGATCCAGTGGTCGGATACAGACCTACGCCCTGAAGCAGGATCGTATCTTTCCCTTTATCATCGAATGAAACTACAGAAAGTGTTAGGCGGCTTTCTAACTCCGTCGTGTGCTCGGCATGCCCAGTGGTGGTCATCAACCAATCCATTATTACTGCTTCATTACCGGATGATTTTCCACCAAACCTCCATATTCGAACGTCGCCAACGGAATCACCTGGCTCTCCAGCATCCAGATAAGTAGGCGCTGGTGTTGGTCCGTGAGTAACCGTGAGCGTGGTGTTAGCTAGCACTGAACCGCTAAAAAATAGCACGGAGACAGCAAATAAAAACAGTTGTTTCATCGTTAATTCCTGGTCTGAGTCGGGCAAGGGCAGTGGCTCCATACAGATGAAGCCCATCGGATTGGAAAGACTGCGTGCTCTTCGCATTCAGTAGATCCAGCGGGGTAATTGTAGCACGCAGCTACGACATGTCAACGGCCTTACTGCCGTGGAATAGACAGCGTTACTTTGACGCGTGGGATCGCCTTTGCAGCTCGAGCCGCTGCCAATTGCGGGGTACTCAGACGCAAAAGACGGGAACATCATGCCCGCACTCTGACGGACATTTTTTGTCCTGACTTACGAAGAATCACTAAGCGCATAGCGATAAAAACGCTTTATTTCCAGGGATATTATAGGGTTCCCAGCCGGGCAGTTTTTAGTGACGGCCCTGCTGACTGAATTGTGTAAGCACGGTTCCTTTCCGACGAAAAGAGGCAATAGCGCCCCAAGCCTGACAATGGCGCCGTGCACATAAGAGTGAAACGCCCTGCGCGTTGCGCCTCTGGATTTTTTCGCAGGTGTTGCTGCCCCCGCTATCACTGTACTTGACACTTGCCAGTATGCGCAATTTTCGGTTCAATAGCGCATAACCTTATTTTGAGTATTTTATGCAAGGATTGAAACTGGCGTTGCTAATGTCCTTAGCAGCCGCTGTGCAAGCCTGCGGTGATGGGGGCGGCAGCTCTGGCGATCCTGATACCATCAGCGTTGATGGTGGCACCAACCAAGAAAGAATCCTTGTCGTTGATCAGGGCCCGCCCTCGCTCCTTCATATAGATATTGGGCAGAGCGGCGGATCGCACGGTGACGTCTTGGTTTTTGACGCTGACGTCACCTCAACCGAGGGGTTGTCAGGCAAGCTTAGTGGGCGGCTGATCACCGTTGAAATCCCGGAGTTGGATCAAGTCATTCATGATAGAATTGCAGAGAAAGTCTTTGATTTTGGCGGTGCCGGCACTTTGGTAGTCGGTGGTAAATCCGTGTATCCATTTGATGGGAGCGGGGCCGAAGAAATGGCATTCAACACCCCTCAAATACGGCCGGTGATTGGCGGAACAGGAGATTTTCTGGGTGCTCTCGGGCAGGTTGCGACAACGCGTAATGATGACCTCAGCTATCAACATACGTTTCGTCTTGTGGGCATAACACAGTGGGCGGAGCCTAGCTCCGCCTCAGCCGGGCAGAGGACGATCACCCTTAATCAGGCGGCGCCCAATGTCGTTGATGTAGATTTTGGGAGTGAGGGTAGATCGCGGGGTGACCTATTGGCCGTTGATGCTCAATTCACCTCGACCGAGGGCTTGACCGGCAAACTGAGCGGTATAATCACAACCGTTGATCTACCAGAACCAGGCGCAGCGGTTTTTCAAGATAGATTTTTTAAGGGAGTCTTTGACTTTGGTGAAGCCAATACGTTGGTGGTGCTTGGTAAATCTGTTTACCCGTCTGATGCCAGCGGAACAGATGAACTGGGCGTCGATGTGCCGTCAATAAAGCCTGTTGTTGGAGGAACGGGGGAATTCATCGGCGCTCGAGGGCAGGTAGTAACAACCCGCAGGGAAGACGGCACGTACACACAGGAATTTCAGCTTGTGGGAATAAGCACCAGTGAGACTATTGCCGCCCAGCACAGCACACTTATCCTTGATCAGGCACTGCCCTATCTCGTTCACGTGGATGTGGGGCTCGAAGGTGGATCGCATGGTGATATCTTGGCTTTTGACGCTGAGGTCACCTCGACCGAGGGCTTACTTGGTAAGCTTAGCGGGATCATCACAACCGTTGATATTCCGTCACCCGGTGACGCACTCTTTGAAGACAGAATTGTCCATATGGTATTCGATTTAGGTAACGCAAACACCTTGGTTGTGGCGGGGAAATCCGTTTACCCATCTGATAGAGGTCCGGGTAGTGAGTTCGCAAAGAACATTCCTCAAACGCGAGCAATAATTGGAGGGACAGGCGAATACATGGCTGCTCAAGGGCAGGTGGCGACAACCCGCAATGCAGACGGCAGCTACACCCATGAGTTTAAGTTTGCGCCGCGAGGGCGATGGGAGTCAAACGACTAGGGGTTAGTAGCCCCCATGCGCGGACCAAAACCGTGATGGTTTACGTGATATTTGGGGTCAGAGTAACCACTCTCCGCAAGCCCGATATTTGGGGTCAGAGTAACCACTCTCCGCAAGCCCTGTTTAAAGCTCTTGGATTTTTACTCCGACCCCAACTATCCACTCCGACCCCAACTATCCACCCCAACTATCATCACCTAGGCAGCCCTCAGAAAGCGAAGGATATCGCGTCAAAGACCGTGTTTCCCGGCAAAGTTTTATTCACCGGGATGAAGCGATTCAGTGATTTCTTCCACAACACGAGTCTCTATATAACTAAAGAAGGGATTGTGGCGCAGACGCATAAGTTGTTCCACGGGTGCGATCAGTAGGTGAGTCTCTCCTCGCGGACTCATCGCTCCCAAGGGCAAGCCTCGATAATCTGATCCAACTACCCGGCCGGCGCCATAAACAGGATCATCGGGTGGGAATGGGATCGCTACATGGGACAGTGAATACACGCCCTGTGGCCAACTCAGATCCAAGGGTCGTGAATCTATTATATCCGTATGGGGTGCCTTAGTTTTCTCGGCCACCTCCTGCGAATCACCCGATACATTGGTAATTACCGTCAGTCGATAGGGCAAATTGGCATCGGCCTTGAGCTCTAATAGCGGCGAAGCGTTGGCTGCCGGAATAAAAGGCACCAGTGGGTAAAAACGATTTACATCAAAAAGAACTAGCTCACTGTCATCGTTATCCAAATAGCTATAAAGCCTGTGTATAGTCGCCGACGTGACCACTGTTGAATCTTGCCATGAAAGAAAACTCAGCACACCGGGGAAATGCTTCAATCGACCCGCTGCGTGTGCAGTAGTTAGCTGTTTATCGAGAAAATCTGTCACCTCCCAAGCTTCCTGTGCGGCATTTTTAGGAAATGAATTATATTTGAAAGGATCGTATTCAGGCTGGATTGATAACCACTTGAATTTTTCGAAGTATGGAAGAAAACTCAGTAGTTTCTGTGAGTTAGCAATGCGGGCGAAAGGTGAAATCCCGATTTCTGGTGAAAACAAAAATAGTTGCTCAGGTTCGGGCAAATCCGCATTAACCATCGCATCTAAGGCATAGATTACAGTCATGGCGCCGCCATTTGAAAAGCCTGCCATAAAGAAGGGTGGTTCGTTACCGATGCGTTGTCGCACATGCCTGGCGCCAATGCGACTCGCTGCCCGCCAATCTTCCCAGCGCACCTCGGTGAGTGCAGCCGGTATGGTGCCATGGCCAGGCAACCGCAGAGCTAGAACGTAGAAGCCTCGCTGGTATAGAATCTCGGCGAGACGACGCAGGCTGTAGGGTGAATCACTGAGGCCGTGCAATAACAATGCCCCTCCCCTGATCTGCTCTGGAACCATCTCATAGCTGCGATTCCAGTTCCGCGATGGCCATGTCGGGTCCTGCACGCCGCCTTTGCTATAGCGTTCATACTTTAACTGCGGGTTGGGGTCCACCCGCTGGATGATCCTCGCGTCCAGTTCATCAAACAGTCGGTCTTCCTGTTCCAAATAATCTTTAAATGTGTAGCCTGGCACTGCATCTGTGCTGTGAAATTCGTTTTTCAGGCTCGTGGTATGCCAGATCTTCAGAGCCGCCATACTGCGCGACTGGAATGCCCACGCCAGCAGCAGCGTAAACAAAAGCAAAGCAATCAGCAGCAGCAACGTTACAGCTTTAGTAATCCATCGATGATTCATAGTTGATACTCTATCGGCTCAATTCTAGTAGTATGATCATCATCACTGACTCTCAGCACATGCTGGGGTCTTGCCATACCGTTTCGCTGATGTAGTTTAGTAACCGTAAAGCCATGAGAGGATATTTGGGATATTGGGGGTCAGAGTAAAAACTAACCCCTATCTTTTAGGATATTTAGGGTCATAGAGGATATGTAGGGTCGTAGTAACCACTCTCCGCGTGGTCTGTTGAAAGTTTTTGGATTTTTACCCTGACCCCAATTATCCAATTATCGCTGCGGCCGAGATCAGTTAATTTGCCAAAGCCGAAGTCATTGGTGCCCCCGCGGTGCGTGCGACTCATTCATCGCTGCCGACCCCGTGGTGCACGCGAAACAGGTTCGTCGGATCGACGCGGCGTTTGATCGCGAGCAGTCGCTGGTAGTTGGGCCCCCAGAACTCGTTCTTCCAGTCCTCGGTGAAGTAGCTGGCTTCGTTGGCATAGGCGCCCTGGCCCGGCAACGCGTCCCGCAGGATCGACATCGCGGCGGCCACTTCGTCGCGCTCGCGCACACCCTTCGCCCGATCGGGTTCGTGACCGGTGACGCCGGGATAGACGTACTGCTCGGCAGCGCCTAGGAGGATCAGTGCCGCGGCGTCGAAAGCGGTGGGGTGCAGCGGCGTGCCTCGATCACGCTCGCGTGACTCGGCGGACTGCCCCGAGAGGCCCTTGTTGATCTGGAACGTCAGATTGCGGAGCTTGGAGGCATCGACCAGCATCCGAGTTGCGTCCGCCGGCCGATCGACGAGCATCGAGGTCGGCACCCATCGAGACTCGTAGGCGAACCAGTAGGCGGCGACCTCGCCCTGGTTTCCCGACCACCAGTACTGGTTGTCGGGTTGGTTCGGCCGCGGGTCGAGCGTAATGAAGTCCGGATCGTTCTCCTGCCACCACGTGACGTCCCACAGCCGCTCGAAGGGGATCTCCATGAATGACACGTCCACGTCGAAGCGGTCCGATTGGGCCCGCAGCGGCTCGAGCAGGGGAGCAAAGGTCGCCTCTGCCCCAGCGCGGTCAAGGTCGAGAAACGTTAGTGCGAACTCGACCGTATTGTCCGGCCGGAAGCGGATCTGCTCGCCCCACGACGGGTTGTCGAGGGCTACGGGGTAGAAGGCCACGACGGCCCCAACCACATCCTCGTAGGCAGTGTCGTTCTTCGCGATGATAGTGCCCGAGACAAGTCCCATAGTGTTCGGAATGGGGTGCGCCAGCACGGTCGTGCGCGCCACGATGCCGAAAGTGGATCCGCCTCCACCTCGAAGCGCCCAGAACAGGTCGGGGTCCTGATGCTGATTGACCACACGAACTTCGCCGTCGGCGGTGACTACTTCGAACTCGAGCACGCCGCCAGAACCGGTGCCGAAGGCCTTCGAGAAGCTGCCGAAGCCGCCGCCCTGAATGAACCCACCCGAGGTGCCGACGCTGGTGCAGCCCCCGCCCTGAACGTAGAGGCCAGCGTCGGTCGCAGCGGCGTATGCCTCGAGCCATCGTGTGCCGGCGCCGACGCTCAGCGCAGTGACGCCGACGGTCCCGTTCGGAGTCCCCGCTGGGACGAACGCCTCATGCACATTGATGTTGCGCATCCGGTGGGTCCACACGAGCAGCGAATCGGGTGCTGTGTTGCGACCCAGGTAGTCGTGCCCCGCCCCCTTCACCACGAGACGAATATCGTGCTTGCGAGCGAAGTTGACGGCTGCGGCGATGTCCTCGGCCGTGTCCGCCTGAACTGCGTAAGGGCTGACGGCGCCCTGCCAGGCGTCCATCCACCCGGTAGATTGCGTCGCGCCGGCCTGGTCCTCGATGAAAAACGGGTTCTTCATCGCCTCGAGAGCCGTCCCGCATTCGGCGCTCGAGGCGTCAAGCGAACACGATCTGAGGGGTGACACGGGCTGGATCAGGCGGCCACTGACGCGTTGGTTCAGGTCCTGCCATGCGTCGGCATCTGGCCAACCGGTCGAACGTGCGACCGGACGGGCGAGGTCAACTGCGGACTCGTCGGCACGGGACGCTCCGACGACGGCGAGTCCTGACACCGCTCCGGCGCCCAACAGGAGCTGTCGTCGAGTGAAGTCGCGGGCCATGTGTCCTCCGTCGATTGGAACTGCAATACGAAAGAGTATAGGCGAAATAAAGCGGCTATTGGCAGAAAATGCGACTCGCATCCTTTTGGTACTATAGATTCACCCTTAGCCACCGAGATATTGAAGACCCTCTGGCCGAGCACGGCATCACTGTCGGTTGTGAATCAACTGGGCTCTGGTGCAGTAAGATTGTCCCGAAATATGCAAAGCGCCTGAAGCGGAAACATCAGGGCTATGGCGACACCTTTTACTTTGATGAGGTTTTTGTGAGGATCAATGGCAAGCCACATTATCCGTGGTGAATTGTGGGCTACGATGGTGCAGTCGTTGATGTGTCTCTCCAGAGTTAGTGAGAGAGCGAGGGGTGAGAAAGTTCAAATTATTGAGGCGGGCTCAGAGATTCCTGGGGCCGCATGCTGCGGCCCCAAATCTGTCCAACCTTGGGAGGCGCCTTGTAGGTACTCAGCATTACCGTGATCTCAGGATCAGTAGGTTCGAACAATGGAGTAGGGTGGTAGCATGAGCGCCGCCATTGGAATCTTCTGATCTCGAAAAGTTAATTTTTTGATACCCAATAAAATCATAGCCTTTGCGTGCTGCAAAGACGGCCAAACGTGGCGCCTACGCTTCCTGCTGTATAAGCGCTCTTTTCAAAACCCAGAGCCCTCAGCCGAAACCCAGAGCCCTCAGCCGAAACCCAGAGCCCTCAGCCGAAAACCAGAGCCCTCAGCCGAAGCCAGGACCCACAAGCAAAATTACCACGACTTCCTCCAGCATTGGATGCCGAAATTGGTGATAGAGCAGGACGCTTTGGCATCCTAATATTATCCTGATGTTACGAGCTGACTTACGGGGTGAGTATCTCCGCTATCATCCGGTGACACTATGCTAAACGTTCAGCAAAAAGCGCGCCCACCACATTCGGTTTTTCAAGACTGGGGAAATGGTCTGTTCCCACCGTTTCAGTGATTCGCACTTTGGCCGACTGACGTGCACTATCTAACATTGCCTGTCGCCACAATACATGGTCGCGTTCTCCAGTAATTAGCCATACGTCGGCAAAATTTTCATAATAGGTAATATCACTCTTCACCTGCCATTCCATAATGTCGGCACATTGCACTGCCACCGTTGCATACTGCTTGGGCACATAAGGAATCGCCGCAACAAGCTTGTTTTTGTAAGACGTCGTTACCCACATCATGGGTGACTGCAGGCGCTTCTTTTCCGGTAAAATACGTTGCAAGGCAAAAATAAATGGCAGCAGATATAAGCCAACCGGTTTTAAATAGCGCTCCCCGTTATTCGCCAAGCGTCCCTTGGGAACTACCGCTGCCTCCAGTACCGCCGTCGCTGTTCGTACTAAATCGGGCCGTTGCCGCCCGGATTCCAATACCACCGCACCGCCTCTGGAATGGCCGTGCAGGTAAACGGCGCCCTCATGGGCAAAATGTTCTACCACCTTCGTAACACAAAACGCATCGTGGGCAATGGTTCCTAATCGATGTGGATTGGGCGTCCACCACTTGGGCTCTGGTTCTGGTGTAGCCGCAAACGGGTTATGGTAGTTTGCATTATTAATGATGACCACCCTCGCAAGTGTTTCCCGATGAACCTCAAGAAAGTAACGCATGTCTTCCATAAGCCCCGGAAAGCAAATAACCGTTGGTGCGCCGGAAGGAAGCTGAGCATCAACAGTTCGACTTGGAATACACACCAAATTATTGCCCAGCGCCAACAAATCACCACTAAAGGATTCACGGATGGGCGCGGACCATCTCTTAATTGCCAACAGATATCTGGACAAATGGACGAATAGAGCAATCACTATTAGTGACCATACAAGCGTTGACATAATGCGTATGTCCTCCAGTTTTATTGAGCCGGGGGTGAAGTATAGATCCAAAAAATATAGCAACATTATGTGACTGAAATTAGTATGGAAATGTTCTGCCGCCTAGATGTATTTGATGGTGTATGTTTTCATTTGCCAAATTCCCAGGAAAAGGAATACATCAGTTTCTATTTAAATTAAATCAAACCCTCCTAAATCCATATTTCTTACTTTTTTCGCTCGATCTTTTGGTGTGACAACTGCGGGTAAACTATTTTCACCACGCGCATCAATATAGTAAGAATTCGAACCCGCACAGGCAGGTGACACCTGTAACGTTTTAGAGGCCCTACTTAACGTATTCTGATAGTGCTTTTTGTGGCGAATACTATTTACCGTAATTCGGGTGCTACTTTTATTCTTTGCTTCTGTCATTACCCGCATTGTCAAAATTAGATTGGATTCCAATTGGTCGAACCAGTTCAGGCCAAAGGAGAACGGCCCGCTCGTCAAAAACAAATTAGGGAATCCTGGCACCGCAATCCCATTATAGGATTGGTAGCCTTCTTTTTCCCAGAAGTCTGCAAGATCGATATCATCCAATCCCGTGACTTTAAAGCTGGGAAAATTTCCTTTTTGAGTCGCTTCATAACCGGTACTAAATATTATGAAGTCCAGCGCAATGTGCTTACCTTCTTTGATGATAATACCAGTTTCTGTAATTTCTTTAATCCCTTTGGTTTCGAGATTCACATTGTCTCTGTTAAAAGCGCTTAAGTATTCGTTCGAAATAGCAGGTCTTTTGCAGCCAAAGGCATACTTAGGTGTCAGGGCTTCACGCGTTTTTGGATCTCTTACTTGCCTTTTAAGATGCATTTTCAGTGGTATGCTTGAGATAAAATCTGAGAAAGGTAGTCTTGGTGCGAGTAACATCAGCTGCCACAAAATATTTAAGCGGGCACGACTTTTACTTTCTACTTTATGATACTTACCATGATTATCCTCGAAGTACCGTTGCTGGCTTTCGTTAAACACGCGATCATCTTTAGGCATTATCCAGATTGGTGTACGTTGAAATACATGGAGCGTTTCAACATCTGGGGCAATCGTTGGAATAATTTGTACGGCTGATGCACCCGTCCCAATAATGCCAACCTTTTTCCCAGCGTAATCGTAATCTTGTTCCCATTTCGCAGGGTGCATGACTTTCCCTTTAAAGAGTTCTCTTCCGGGAATATTCGGTACAATTGGCCGATGAAATATTCCTGTCGCCGCAATTAAGTATCGTGAACAAAGTACCTCGCCATTTTCAAGATGAACTCGCCAGCAATCATGTTCGCCATCAAACATTATTTCCTGAACACGCGCATTGAATTTAATGTGTTTTTTGATTTGGTATTTGTCTGCCACAAAGCGAATATAACTATTAATTTCTTCACCTTTAGCAAACATGCGTGACCATTTATAGTTCGGTTCAAACGAAAACTGATACGCAAAAGATGGAATATCCACGGCAACGCCGGGGTAGCGATTGGTGCGCCAGGTGCCGGCAATATCGTCTGACGATTCAAGTATACTGTAAGAGCCCAAATCGTATTTTTCTAGGTTGATAGCACTACCGATACCACTAATTCCTGCACCGATAATGATACTTTGATAATCTAAATCTGTCATAAAAGTCCTCATCGACTTGAAGCTTTAAGTTCACTAGGCGAGGCGCATTGTTAATCCGGTTCGTTCAAGTTTTGGGCCTAGCGGCAATTGATCTAATCCCTGACCACATTGCGCTATAAACCAGGAATCCACTTCTTTTCGCTGGTCACTTTTTAGTTCTAAGCATAAAAGCTGAATACGTTGAGCCATCCACAGCGTGTAAATCCAGGTGGCGCGCCTAAATCTGTGTTCACCCATGGGAAAGCTGACACTGCTAAGAGTTCGTGGAATTTTGTCACCTGGCTTTTTCCCCTCTTTTTCTACAAAGTGATCAAGCTCTTTACCAAAGGCTTTCAGCATTGGAATAAACTCTGCAAATACTTTGTCTAAAACGGGAACTAACGTTGGTGGAATCTCATCATCAGGATAAAGCCCCTGTGCGATAGGGTCACCATCGTGAACACGCATTACCCATGCTTGTAATTTTGGACGGGGTTCCAGCAATATGCGTTTTGGCGCTGGGTCTCGGTTCAAGTGGCCATAAAAAGAGGCGACTAAGCCGTAGTCAGCAACGGTAGGTTGTCCGCCCAAAAGGTAATCGTGCTTTGAAAAGTGCCGCTCTAGCAGATCGAGCATGTTTTCAGTCCATTCCTCCATCATTTGGTGTTGCTGAGGAATGAAGCCAACAACAGGTCGCACTGCATCAAGACCGTTGGCAATAATTCTCCCGGGTATGTCTTGAATAAACCGAGGAAAACCTGGGAGAAGCGACTCTCCAGCTTCTTTTACAAATAGTGTTTTGTTTTCGGGATAGGACCAACGGTAATGCATAGCGATAGGGAGCCAATATTCATCTCCCCACGCTTCGAGCAAAAGAGAAGCGATGTATTGTTTTGGAGAAAGCACACTGATCGAATTATGTTTATGTCTTTTTTCAAGCGCTTCAATAATAATGGTACTGTCCTGCAACCACACGCCGGCTTTCGTTTTCACGACAGGCATGACTCTAGCCCCAGTATTTTTTGGGATTTTTACCAGTAATTCAAAACCATTTATTTTTTTATCAAGGTAATTCAAGCCTTTGTAGTTCATGTAGGCGCGTACTTTCCCTGAAAACATGGATAGCTGCCAGCTGTAAAGTGTGTAGTCGTAACTCATTAATATATTCCGTAATGAAAAGTTTATGTATGGATGCGAGCGCTGACAACTCTGGCAAGTAAAGAAGGTGATAGTCTTTTTAGAAAGTGGGCACTCCTTGCCTCGAATCCAATATTGACAAGTGGCTTATTTTTACCAATAGCGTTCAATGTCTTATCGGCAACGTGTTCCGGAAGCAGGCTCACTTTACTAAACATCTTGGAGACTGCTTGTTTGCCCTCGGGGCTATTCATGCTGCCAAAGAGTTGCACAGTTTCAGCAATGGGTGTTTTAACAAAGCCGGGGGCAATAGTACTGACGCCTATGTGTTGGTGGACTAACTCTGCCCGCAGGCTATCACCTAAAGCAACAACGGCGGCCTTGGTGGCACTGTAAGCGGACATTCCCCCAGCACCGGAATAAGCAGCGGCCGACGCGATATTAACGATGTGGCGTTGTTCTGAGTCGTGGACATGGGCTGCAATCATGTCAGGAATTAGTGCTTGTAAAACCAGCACCAGGCCACGGACATTGATCGCGTATAGGCGATCCCATTCTTCGATCGGGGTCTCATGGAGTTTGCCAGCGCTTACAATGCCGGCGCTATTGATGATGATATCAGCACATCCCCAGGTGACACGAATGTGCCTGACGAGCAACTCCACCTCCTCTGCTTTAGAAACATCAACACTAATTCCTTCGAACCTCCCATTGTACTTCCTAATTAAGCATTCAACAGATTGGTCTAGTTTTTGTTGATTCCGTGCCACGAGTAGGATATCCGCCCCTAGTCGAGCAAGCTGCTCCGCAATACAGAAGCCAATTCCGCTAGAACCTCCCGTGATAACAACTAATTTACCTGCTAAATTACTGATATCCATTTCGTTGATCCTGTTATGTATTTCTAATTTCAAGCGCTTACAATATGCTACTAATTGCCGATTTTATGTTAAATAGGGAATCAGCCCTAGTGAAATCTACGTCGCGCGCGATAACGATCAGTGGCGGGAAAAAAGCTGTGAAGTACAGGCGCAATAAGGAGGCTATTGGCAGAAAATCTACTCGCATCTTCCTAGTGTTATACCTGAAGATGGGGTGTTGCCAAGTTAAAGCACCATTGCTGCTAGAATCAGCCCATGAATACTGACAAGCGTTCGCTCGACCTCCGGCAAGGCTGCGTGAGTCGGGCGCGCGGAAATTATAGGAGCAATTCATTGCGCGGACTGTTGTCGTTGTGGCTGGCGCTTTTTGCCTGCTCGACTTATGGCGCTCCGCAGTATACGGAAGATCGTCAACCGTGCACCTCGTATGAGCCACTGATGCAGCCCTTTTTTGGTGATCTGCATGTGCACACACGCTACTCGCTGGACGCCAGCACCCAGGGCACGCGTACCACACCTGATCAGGCCTACCGTTTCGCGCAGGGCGAGTCGCTTGCCATTCAACCCTGGACCGCTGGCAAGAGCGCGCGCGCTATACAGTTGGACAGGCCACTGGATTTTGCCATGGTATCCGACCATGCAGAGTTATTCGGTGAAGTGCACATGTGCACTTCACCCGAGGTAGAGGGGTACCCTTCCTGGGAGTGCGTGGTATACCGTAACTGGTCTTCGGGTGCGTACTACCTGTTTAACTTTATGGCCTCGATGCGGGCCGCTCATTTGGGCTTGTGCGGGGAGGGTGACAAAGTGTGTCAGCGTGCGGCTGCGGCACCGTGGGCCGATACGCAAGAGGCGGCAGAGCAGCACTATGATCGCAGCGTAGATTGTGCATTTACCACCTTTGTGGGTTATGAGTGGACAGCGATGCAGGCGACATCAGGCGGCAACCTGCACCGCAATGTCGTCTTTCGAAATGCGGACGTGCCGCAGCTGCCGGTCACCTTTATCGATGAGCCCGCGGCGGAGAAACTCTGGCGCGCGCTGGATGCCCAGTGCAACCAGCACAAGGGCGACTGCGACTCGCTGGTGATCCCGCACAACGCCAACATTAGTGCAGGCTATATGTTCAATGGTTTGCGCGACGATGGCAGCGCTATGACTGAAGACTATGCGAAGGCGCGGCGTCGCTTTGAACCACTGATGGAAATCATGCAAAAGGGTGGTTCCTCTGAGTGTTTTTTTGATGCGGGCGTTAGCGCGGATGAACTGTGCGACTTCGAACGACAACCTATCGACAATCTCGCCGGCTTCAACAATCCGCCTAACGCTGATACCGGCTTTGCGCGCAAGGCGCTGGGCGACGGTCTGATGCTCGAGCGTAAACTGGGTGTTAACCCCTACCAGATGGGCTTTGTCGGCAGCACTGATACGCATCTTGGGGCGGCGGGTGCGGTGTCTGAGGCAGACTATATCGGCCATGGCGATGCCGACGTGTCGGCGCAGTACGAGGTGCCACCGGGATTGCCCGATAAAATCAAGAACAATCCCGGTGGCTTGGCTGTGTTGTGGGCTCAGGAAAACAGCCGTGATGCGCTGTTTGAGGCGCTGCGCCGCCGGGAGGTCTACGGCACCAGCGGACCGCGGATAGTCACGCGTTTTTTCGCCGGATGGGGCTATGAAGAATCGCTGTGTGCCGCTGAAAATAGAATCGCGCACGCCTATGCTGGCGGCGTTCCCATGGGTGGCATGCTTACAGGTAGCGGCCAAGGCAAGCCCCGTTTTCTCGTGCTGGCCAGTCAGGACCCCGGCACGACGGCGGAGCCGGGCACACAGTTACAGCGTCTGCAAATCATCAAAGGGTGGTTGACGCCAGACGGCAATTATCGGGAGCAGGTCGTAGATGTGGCGGGTGATGCTGGTAACGGCGCCTCCGTCAATCCGCAAACCTGTGCTGAACACGGCAATGGTTTCAAGGAGTTGTGTGCGGTGTGGACCGATGATGAGTTCCGGCCGCAGGAGCAGGCCTACTATTACGCCCGCGTAGTGGAAAATCCCAGCTGTCGATGGAGCCAGCAGATTTGCATGTATAAGGGTGTGGACTGTAGCAAGCCTGAGACGATAGGCGAGGGTCTACAGGAATGTTGCGCGCCTGAGCACCAGCCCATCATTCAGGAGCGCGCCTGGACGTCCCCTGTCTGGTACACCCCGGTGAGCCAGGCTCCAGCGGAGGCGCAGCCAGCAGTGACTTAACCGTGGGGACAGTCTGTGGGCAGCAAGTGGCGTTGTTGCCGTGCCGAGCTGGTCTCGTGATCTTCATTGGCGCGACAGATATCGGCAATGCCGTGAAATAGGAGGTATCGACAAGTTAACTCGTCGAAATGAGATAATCTGCCGATAAATACCTACAAGCGTCACCGATTCCAGCGAGGCGCCCCCCCACCGGATACCATTAGTTATGCAGTCTGGCTCTGCTATAGACTCAACCTCAGCCACCGCGAGATTGAAGATCTTGTTGCCGAGTGAGGTATTACTGTCAGTCGCGAATCAATTCGGCTCTGGTGCATCAAGTTTGGCCCGAAATATGCCAAGCGTCCTAAGCGGAAATATCCAGGTTATGGTGACATCTGCTACCTCGACGAGGTTTTCGTAAAGTTCAATGTCAAGCAACATCACTTGTGGCGAGCTGATACCAGAGGCGATCCACAGTACTGAGCAGTATGAGAGTAATCGAGCAGAGCAATCTCACGAGGCGGCCAGAGTGAGAGAGCGAGGGATGAGAAAGTTCAAATCGGTGAGGCAGGCTCAGAGATTCCTGGGGGCACATGCAGCCGTCTCAAATCTATTTAATTTTGAGCGTCACCTGATTGGGGCTGTACATTATAGAAACCTGAGCGTGAGTGCGTTTGAAGAATGGGGCAGGGCGGTTTCTTGAAATCGTATGGCAGGTTTCTGTGGCCGAGATCAGTTAACTTACCAAAACCTGTGATAGCCTTCCGTGTATGGCCACCCAAAAATCTGCTACCGAAGAAACCGTTTGCCCCTGTGGCAGCGAAGCCACGTATTTCCAGTGTTGTGGTCGTTATCTCAGTGACGGAGAAATTCCACAAAGCGCTGAACAATTGATGCGATCGCGCTACTGTGGATTTGTAGCCGGTGACGATGCTTATCTGTTGGCTACCTGGCATCCGTTTACGCGTCCCAGCAAAATACGCCTGGATGGGCAACCGCGCTGGCTGGGTCTCAGTGTGCGCGCTACCGAAGCGGGTAGGGTGGATGATGAGTCTGGTTCCGTAGAGTTTGTGGCCCGTTTCAAGGTAGATGGTAAAGGCCATCGCTTACACGAGATTAGTCGCTTCGTGAAAATTGATGGCCGCTGGTATTACCTTGATGGGCAGCATCTGTAGTTGTCTGTGCCAGCCTCGGAATCAGCTTACACCGCCCAACTCCACCGTATGGATCAACATCGATCTCAACAGTTGAATGCTCTGCATTAGATTTTTCACCGCTGGAAACGCCTTAGCATTCCTTCCAGTCCGTTGAGCTTTACTTCATAGATCAGGGCAAGCTGCATACCCAATTTCCCTTGAGGAAAGCCCTTGCCGTGGTACCAAACCAGATAGGGCTCCGGAAGATCGAGTAGCTGACGTCCCTTGTACTTGCCATAGGGCATCACCTGATTGATAGCATCCAACAGGTCTTTGTTATCCATACAGCGCTCTAGGCCGCACAGGCAACAACCTCCTCCCGAGATACCCAATAATATGCCCCGACTCATACATCACTCAACCTCCCCCTGGCCATCCTCGACTCGCAGACGGGGTGCCTTCAAATTCCCGCCACCCGCCAGCAATTTGTCGCGGGCGCTGTCACTGCGTTTCACATCCCACTTCTCAATAGTCAGCGACTGCCGTCCCATCGGCTGGCGCACCTTAACGCAGAAGGGACAGGCCCTGTATTGATACAGCTTCAGCCTTGCCGTCTGGAGGTCAATCTTCGATTGTACCTGCGAATCACGCTTGATGCCTGTGAGCGGAAAGGCCCAGTTGAAGAAAAAAGTGAGTTTGCCGAGGATCAGGCGGATGATGCTCATGGTGTTTTCCAGTGAGTTGCGAGGATTCACCTTCCGACTCTTTTCTCGGTGTGCCACCCATATCCCCGCCTTAGTCTGATTGTAGTGGTTAAGACGAGCCACTGCCGGCTTTTTGGACATTTTTCCAACTATGGAGTAGGGTCAGATAGAAAATAATTGCGATGTAGCTGATGTAGCTGATGTAGCTGATGTAGCTGATGTAGCTGATGTCGGTGGTGTTTAGATGAAAATAATTCAAAGTATTACCCTGTTTTTCATGCTGTCTCTTACCTCTCTCGCTAGTGCAGTTCCAGTGCGCTTGGATGTCCTTGGGGCTGTGTCTCACACGGCGGTGCCCAATGTGGTTGATGTTGGCGATTTCTTCCATATAAGCATTTTTTACAATCACGAGACCCCGGCCAGCACGAGTAGTCCTACAACGGCGACCTATGCGACGAATCACATTACGAGGCTCGACATTGGGGGCCTTTCTTTCGCTGGATCAGAGGGGGATATCACGGTTTCCAATAACCATCTGATATGCCCGACCCGAGCCTGCTTTATACTGGACGAACTCACAGTAACAGCCCGCTCATTTGATGGCACGATCGGGGGTTACGAGGTCGATAACCTCTTCCTGAACCTTTCGGATTTTAGCGACACGTTGTTCGACGATATTGTGTTGCCCGCAGGCCCATCGGGTTTAGACACGACGAGCCTGTCTTACGGCTACTGGAGCCAGGTCTATATTAAGCTTGGTGATGGCTATGATTTCATCGGCCTTGCCATCGATGAGGTCCGCATCAGTGCTGTACCATTACCCGCGACGGCCTGGTTTCTCGGCCCAGCCCTTCTCGGCCTGGGTCTAGTAAAGTCTAGGAAATTGTAGATTGATCTAGCGGTGAGGCCCGCCAAATGGGGGGGGGGTTTATGGTATTTCCAAGCCAAATTGCCGAAATTGATAGAATCGGCCAATGAAGACATGCAAACGCCACCGATTCCCTTCCGGCATCATGTTAAGCGGAAACCTCGAAGCTCTGGTGATACTTTTTACCTCGATGAGGTTTTTGTAAAGAGCAATGGCGAACAGAATTAGCTCTGGCTAGCCGCGGACCAGGATGGTGAAGTGGTTGATGTATATCTCCAGAGTAAGTTAGAGAGCGAGGGATGCGAAAGTTCAAGTCTGTTGGGCAGCCTCAGACATTCCTGAGTGCGCCTGCAGCCGCCTCAAATCTATTCAATCTTGGTCGTCACCTCATAAGGGCGGAACATTATAGAAACCTCAGGGTGAGTGCGTTTGAAGAATGGGGTAGGGCGGTTTCTTGAAGTTGTACGGCAGGTTTCTGCGGCCGAAATCAGTTAACGTGCCTAAACCGTTTTTGTATCATCGTCAGTGTCAGCCTTAAACCAGAGGAACAGCATAATGGTAGGAACAATAATGTCCGTATACATAATAAGTCCGGAATTGGATATCGCTGTGTTGTGCTCGGTAAACATTTGATAGACATGCCCAAAGCCAGCGCCGACTGTAAATATCCCTATCGATAAAATTGCGCCCAACCAGAGATAACTATTTTTCCGAAAGAACGCCATAAAGCCTAGAATTGCGCAGCCTAGATTACTGAGACCTACTTCAAATTGAAAAGGCGAGGGTGCCCAACCTATTTTGGCGGCAGTAAAGTTAGGTAGCATCAAGTGAAAGTAACCAGACCAAGCAAAGGCAATGCCAGCGTACAATAGGAATAAAAATCGTAAGGTATTGGCGTAACGATTCATGCCAACTGGTTTTCTAACCATGCCAAGGATAATGGCGAGGACAGCAGTCCAGGTAAAGGTGTTCGAAAAAAACCAATTTATTGCGTCGTTCATGCGAGATCTCAGTATTATTTTGTCAATATGATCTACTTCTGTTGACGAGTATAGGACAAATAGAGGGGCTGTTGTGAGCAGATATGCTCATGAATAGTAGTTGCCTGAAAGGAAAATGATGCTGCCACGTTAAAGCACCAGTATTGCTAGAATCAGCCCATGAATACCTGCAAGCCTCAGCGATCCCTCTCCCGACATCATCTGCTACGCAGTTTGGCTGTACGATAGAGTCAAACTCAACCATCGAGATATTGAAGATCTTCTAGCCGAGCGAGGCATTACTGTTAGTCGTGAATCAATTCGGCTCTGGTGCATCAAGTTTGGCCCAAAATATGCCAGATGTCTTAAGTGGGAATATCAAGGTTATGGAGACACCTGTTACCCCGATGAGGTATTCGTGAAGATTAATGGCAAGCAGCATTATCTGTGGCGCGCTGTTGATCAGGATGGTGAAGTGGTTGATGTGTGCCTATAGGCCACGCGGGATTGATATTTAGGGTCAGAGTAAACACTCTCAGGATATTTAGGGTCAGCAAGATATTTAGGGTCAGAGTAATCACTCTCCGCAAGGTTTGTTGAAAGCTCTTTGGTTTTTACCCTGACCCCAATTATTACACCTTGGAATATTGGCCCGAGCTGAGTCGGTATATTGAAAATGGCGAGTGGCCGATTGATAATAACCCTGCTGAAAATGCGATTCGTCCCTTTGTGATCGGTAGGAAGGCGTGGTTATTCAGTGCTAGTCAGCGCGGCGCGACTGCGAGTGCAAACCTGTATAGTCTAGTAGAAAGCGCAAAAGCGAACGGCAAAGAACCCTACAGTTATTTGAGCTGGTTGTTTGAAAAACTACCTGGTGCCGACATGGACAATGTAGAAAAACTCATCCATGGAATATGCCTGACTAGCAATGGGGGGCTTCACCCGACGCTTACAGATATTTCATAGGCAGTTCCTGTTGGGATTGGGATGCGGTGCGGCCCCCATTGCAAGGGCCGAAATGCGAAGATTTGTTGTGGGTTGCGGAGTATTAGAGCGGCTAACCGGGTGCGGGTTACCTTGGCGTTTTTCTCGGTGTTTTCTTCGGTGTTTTCCTCGGAGCTTTGCCTGAGCGGCGCTTTTTTGGGGTGGCCTTTTGCAGGTCAATATTCTTCAAGCCCACCGGTAAGGCGGCTTGGCTCTGGGTGATCAGCTCCTGCAGTGTTGTCAGCAGCGGCTGCATAAAGTCGCCATAGCTACGCTTGCGCTGTCCGATCGCATCGAGCCCGATTTCCCAGCGGGCGGTCATATCGGGTAAGGCGGCACTCTCGGGCAGGCTGTGGATCAGGCCCCTGCCAGCCGCCGTTGAGCGGATCTGCTTTCCACTGCGCAGGAGAAACTCCCGGGTAAACAACAGCTCAATAATACCTGCCCGGGTGGCCTCGGTGCCCAGGCCGTCGGTGTCTTTCAGGACCTTGCGCAGCTCCGGGTCCTGGACATAGCGGGCGATACCGGTCATCGCCGCCAGTAAACTTGCATCATCGAAGGGTTTTGGGGGCGTCGTCTGCTTCTCCATGATCTCCCCCCGCTCACAGAAGCACGCATCTCCTTTCTGCAGGCTTGGCAATACCACGTTGAGTGCAGATTCGCTGTTATCGTCCGAGTTGCGGGCGGGGAACAGGACCTTCCAGCCTGGCTGTAGCGCCGTCCTGGCCCGGGCAATAAAGTGGCCACCGGCGATATCCATGCCGATCTGGCTGTCGCTGTATTCATGGGCGCAATAGAACTGAGCCAGATACTGGCGGGCCACCAGTTCGTAGACCTGCCGCTCCGCTTGGCTGAGTTGGCGGGACTCCATTGTTCGCGCTGTGGGGATGATCGCATGGTGCGCCTCAACCTTGCTGTCATTCCAGGCGGCACTTTTCAGGGTTTGATCGGCATGCTTTGCAGCCTCACCCAGTGCCGGGCAGTTATTGGCCAGGGCATCGATCACGGTGTGGCGATCGGCAAAATGTTCCAGCGGCAAATACCGGCTATCAGAGCGGGGGTAGGTGATCAGCTTGTGGCGCTCGTAGAGGCTCTGGCAGGTATCGAGCACCTGCTTGGCGCTCAGGGAGAAGCGCCGGGCCGCATCGATCTGCAGGCTCGACAAACTGTACGGCAGGGGTGGGGGCTGCTTCTTTAATTTGCGGCTGCTGGCCGTCACACTGGCGGGTTGTTGGTGGATGCGGGACTGCACATTCTCGGCGAGGGCTTTTGACAGCACCCGACCCTCGTCATCCTGCCACGGCAAACACGCCTCGCTGGGCTGCCACCGCGCCTTGAAGTGCTCACCCTGTTCGGTCACTACATGGGCGATCAGCTGGTAAAACGATTTGGTGACAAAGCGCTCGATCTCTTCATCCCGCCGCACGACCAGCCCCAGTACCGGGGTCTGTACCCGGCCCACTGAGAGCACTCCCGGGTAACCCACCTTGCGCCCCATCAGGGTGTAGGCGCGGGTCATATTGATGCCATATAACCAGTCGGCCCGGGATCTGGCCAGAGCGGAGGTCGACAGTGGTATAAATTCCTTGTTATCCCGCTGCTGTCCCAGAGCCCGGGTCACAGCCGCCGTGTTCAGGTCGTTGATCAGGCAGCGCTGGATACTGTCTCGCTTGGGGCCGCGCACCTTTAGGTAATCAATCACCTGGTCGACCAGCAGCTGCCCTTCCCGATCCGGGTCACCGGCGTGGACCAGCTCGTCTGCGTCCTTTACCAGTTTGCGCAGTACGGCCAATTGCTTACGACTATTGGCCTTGGGTTTAAGCTGCCAGGTCTCGGGAACAATCGGCAGGTGTTCCAGGCGCCACTGCTTGAACTGAGGATCATAAGCGTCGGGTTCCGCCTGTTCCAGCAGGTGCCCCACACACCAACTGACGCAATCACCGTTGCCGACATAAATGCAGCCATCCCCCTTGCGGTGCGGTTTGGGCAGAGCCTCGGCAATGGCGCGGCCCAGACTGGGTTTTTCAGCGATATACAATTTCATGGCGTCCACCCTACTGTAAGTTCTACACCGTGATCCATGCCTCTGTTGGTGGCGTGAGCCGGTTCTACTGCTACTGGCATAGCTATCATGATTACCTGTCGGGCTATATTTTGAGAAGGTCAAAAATGGCCCCCATTGCGAGGGCCGGAGGTCGCGGTGCGTCAGGCGGCGCTGTCTCGGATTGCCCGGGATGCGGTTGCTGCAGCTTCCTGGAGCGTCGTCGTGGACAGGTGGGCATACCGTTGAGTCACGGTGGCATCGCTATGCCCGAGGATGGCCTGAACCTCATACAGCGTCCTGCCTGAGTTAACCAGAAATGACGCAAACTGGTGCCGCAGATCATGCAACCGCACATGAGGGATTCCGGCCTGTATCCTGATCCGCTGCCACACCTTGTTGATGGTGGTCATGCGACCGCCACCACGGCTGCTGGTGAAGAGCCATTCTGACCTGCCTTTAGTCCAGAGTGAATCCAAGACCTCCAAAGCAGCATCATTGAGCGGGATTGCTCTGCGACGCTTCGACTTTGAGTTGGTGGCCTGGATGACCCAGTTACGCTGTGTGCGGTCTATGTCAGTCCATCGTGCATGCAGAGCCTCATTGACCCTGGCTCCGGTGAACAGCAGGAACTTGACCACATTGGGTGCGGTACCCGTATGGCGGTCCAGCACGTCGAGAAGGCGTTGCACCTCCTCTTCAGACATTAGGCGCTCTTCACGATTGTCCACGTGGAAAAGCTTGACCTTGGCCACTGGATTTACCTTGAGCAATTCCCATTCCACCGCCAGATTCAATGCCTGACGGATGAGTTTCAGATAATGGTCGCAGGTCGCAGGTGGCAGGTGGCAGGTGCTGGGGTCGCCGAGACTTCACCGGCGTGGAACTCGCGATTCGCCCATGATCAAACCCGGCAGATAACCTAATCGCTGTAGCAGTACGCGCCCTTGCCATCTTTATAGCCACTGGGGCACTTGCCGCCGACTTTCGTGATGACTTCCTCTGATGTATCTCTGCCATAACAGTACGCGCCTTTGCCGTTACGATAGCCACTAGGGCATCGGCTATCGGTCTTGGGTATTGTTTTGGAGGTGCTCGTCTTGCTGCCATAACAGTACGCCCCTTTGCCGTCACTGTAGCCACTGGGACATTTATTGCCGACCTTGGGGATCGTGGACTGGGCCTGAGCCAGGAGGGGCAGGGTGAGTAAAGCCATACAGATTATTGATTTGAACATATTGGAAATCCTCTGTAGTAGGTTGATGATGGCACAGGAATGGCGAGGGTGCCTCTCTGGTTTGGAGCCACTGGGTTGAAAAGGCGACGTGTATGGATGTCTAGTGGTGACAGGAATCAATATCTGTTTTACGTTGGGTTAAGACATTTTCTACCGTTCATAGGTAGGCAAATCCCCAGGCCGGGGGGTGCTTCACCCCCAGATAATTAGATTCGATATCACCAAAGCTTTACTGGCAGTTAATGGAATAGCGTGTGTTTGTGTTTGCCAAGATGGCGTGCAGTCGACAGGGTCAGGTCTTACATTTCACTCTGCTCCCTCGGCACTATGTGAAATGTAAGGCCTGACCCCATAAGCCTCACATTACACGGAATGATGCCTTGTTCTGTTTTTCCAAATTGGCACTTATCGTTCGTACAACAGAATTTAAAAACGTTGGGCTTAGCGATGTAATGCCTAATCCCGACAAACCGCTGACCACACCACGGGCAAGCATCTAACACCAAACTCTGAGCAGCCTCCTGTTTTCCCGCTGCAATTTTGTCAACCTGATCGCGGGCAGCTTTGAAGGTATTCGGGCTTGTTGCGGCACCTACCCACATACCAATAGTAATGGGCTCAGCACCTAACTCAGGGGTTTTCTGTCTGATAATGTCCAGCGCGCATATCAAACGAGCAGCGCGCAAATATTGTTGTGTCGTCAATAGGCGCAACGTATAACGCATGAGGACGACTGTCCCTCCTCCAGAACTACTATGAGTGAGTCTACGCCATACGATTAGAAAGGCGATCAGCGCGAGGTATGCCTCAGTTTTACCACCACCGGTTGGAAACCAAATAAGATCAACAATATCTCGAAATTTATCTTCGTCCCTAATACTCGACTCCATCACCGTTAACAAAAACGCTAATTGGAACGGACGCCAAGCATACTTATCGTCACTCTTAACCTCTCCGCTAATCGCATCAACCTGCCGCATCTGATCGAACATCGCCCGGTTAGCAATGGAAAAGGCCAACGTTGCGGTAGCGTCATTAGCTATCAGCTTGACGCCACTGCGCATCCGTTTTAGCGTTTGCTCCATACGGTCGGTTATACGCTTGGCTGCCTTAGCCTCATGGGCCACAAGACTGGATATCGTCGATTGCTGATCGCTTACCCAGTGAGCATAGTTCGATACGAACTCGTCCAAGCCAGTGACAATCTCTTCTGTGGATTGCTGACACTTAGCCAAATACGACATCTGTAAGATTTTGTTATCGTCACCTGCAACATCTGCCGTCACTTGCGGCACTTCCACCACAGGCATGAAGTCAGAAAATATCTCCGTTACCTTACCTTCTTTTTCATGCCAATCGACTGCTGCACCATGACCTATGGCATAGATCCTATGGTCTTTGTATTGCAATTCAATTTCTTGCTCTTCGTCATTGAGCAGACTGTATTCAACTCGAGGGTAATCACCCACTGCACTCTGCTCAATAAAACAATTGAGAGTCACTTCAAATAGAGTACGGTTAGCGCGCTCATCCCACTCCTCGCTTTCCTTCCATATCTGCTTATTGAACAGCGAGACGGTGATAATCCATCCATCTGCATAAGGGCGCCATTGCACATCCAGGCCAGCCAAATAGTCGCCGTTTGAGTCACGCAATACATCTACACGATTACTAGCGGTGAAAGTGACGGCTTCCTCATCCCCTCCGAGCGAAATGCGCTCAAATTCTAATCGCCCAAATTGTCCCTTTTCATTGCGTTCGCCCACTCGAACATATCGGACTGAAGAACAACGCACCTGAAACTGGATATCCTCACCGCGAGCGAAAAATGAAAAGCCGACAGCAGAAGGTGCAACATAACGACGCGGTCTTACCGTTTCCTGCGCAAGGCCACCTGTATTGTCTTCCTCTCCATAGGGAGTGTACTCATCTTCCTCATCAGGCTCCCCAGCCGGATCTACTCCTTCCTCATCATTGACGACAGGATAAAGCTTGGCGCAAGGGTAACGCTCTATCGGCGTAATACCTTGCAAAGTTTCCCCCACAGTAGCGGGTCCAATCATCTGCAAGCGCAGCCATTCGACCAATCGAGTCCTTTCTAGTTGGTAGTCCATCAAGCACTAAACACCTTCATGACTTCATCGCCCAGATGGTTGATGACCTTGACCGCAATACGCCCGCACTTTGGCTTATCAAAGGAACGTGACACATCGCTATTAAGCGACTCCCAAGCCTCTAAGTTGATCTCGGCCTTAAGCGTCGTTTTGAGTGCTTTGTAGGGATCATTGGCGCCAAGAAAGTAAGCGTGACGTACAAAGAAGCTTTCTTCATTGTAATCGGTGTCAATAAACCAGCAGGCGATACCGTCGGCACCGTCGCTGCGCACTTCGCCGGTGGTGGGATCGAAGACATCCACGCCGTTGACTTTGACGGTAATCTGATCGTTTTCGACTTCGCTGATTTCAATATCCGGCTCACCGAAGATCACGAACAAATTTCCTTTGCCGGTATTCTTCAAATCTTCGGCCATATGCAAATCGGCATTCATACGAGCTTTAAGTACTGGCAACCGGCCGAGCTTCTCAAATTCGGTGGTATGAGCTTCGTAGTTAAAGGCACAAGCGATCAATACATCAAAGTCGGCATCGCCAGCTTCACGCGCGGCGGTGACTAAATCGACTCGGGATACGGTACCGAACTCGGGCCCAATAAATATAGCGGCGCGTTTTTCAACCTCGCCCTCGATGTAGCGACCTTCCGCGCAAACGAAGTCACCAGGCCAGGGCTTGATGGAAGTAAAATCAATTTTGTCTTCTTTGTTTGCTTGTTGTACGCCGGCAGTTTCAAGGTTTTCCAGAATCAATTGAAGAAAGTCGTAGCCTTCGCCATAGCTGCCTTTATCTTCTTTTGTGCCGACTAATTCGTCGTTCTCGTCCACCGCCAACATACGGTGAGGCGATAAACTTTCTACCGTAAAAGGGCCTGCTACACGTACAGTTTTTTTATCTTCATAGGGTCGGTCGTAGAGATATTCAAAATCCGCTTTTGCGGCGATGGAAGCGTCAATTTCCTTTTGACGCGTGATGCGTTCCTGCCACCAATCGGAGTGGAGTTTTTTGGCTTCATTGCACCAGTTATCATCAGCTTCGCGAGGGATCTGCCACTCTTCCCAACTTTGCTTTACTAGTTTGTTCAATTTTCCACGAAGCAGCTCCAATTTTTTCTGGAACTTGCCCCAGATAACATCAATTTCAGCATTGTTTGCGATGGATTTTAGTGTGATATGCGGCACACGCTCATAAACAAAACCATGACGAATATTCCCATACACCGGTTTTGTCGATGGAACAGTGCGAGTGACTTCAGCCTCTTTAACTTGACCTTCTTTAGAATCAGCCAATAGAAAAAAAGGATAACGAGAACCCATCAAGCGAGTGCGCGCTAACGCCAAAGCAACACGTGAAGTATCAATCGTTATCCACCTGCGGCCCCATTGTTCTGCAACATAAGCTAAAGTTCCAGAACCGCAAGTTGGATCAAGCACTAAATCGCCTGGATCTGTAGTCATTAACATGCAACGCTCAATTATCTTCGTCGCCGTTTGAACAACATAAACTTTTGGGTCAGATCTACTTTGAACACTAGCAAAATCTGACCACACATTATTACGAGGAAAAGCCGCAAAGTCATCCAAATATCTTACATACCCAATTGAACGTCCTTCAAGTGCAAGCCTATCGGCGCGAACTAAATTATCGAAACCAACTTGATTGGTTTTCCAACCGCCTTTTCTAGGGTAATTTTCTCTACCTCTGAAACTAACTGGAAATTTACTATTTTCTCCACCTCCCTGCGAGGTTATGGTGTCTATTCTGAAAATTCTATGTTCAATTTCTGAATTAAAACTAGACAAAAAATCTTCATTTAAATCGTGATAGCGAACTTTGTTATATTTACTTGCTCCTTGCCCTCCCGCCTCCTTTTTTTCATAAAGATTCCTGAATTTTGCTTTAGATATATCCTTTGCATACCAAACTACATAGTCTGACACGGTTGGCAAAAACTGGCTGGTTTGAGAACTTGTAGTTACGTATGTAATGCAGCTGACAAAATTTCCATCGCCAAATATTTCATCAAGCAGCCCTCTTACTCTATGAACATTTTCGTCGCTAATTTGAACAAATATAGAACCCGTCTCAGAAAGTAAATCCCGAGAAACGGTCAATCTATCTCGCAAATAGGATAGATAAGAATGAATTCCGTCTTTCCAGGTATCACGGAAGGCTTTCACCTGTTCTGGCTCTCGGGTGATTTGATCTATACTTCCATCTGTTACCTTATTTGATCTTGTTGACCACTGGAAATTTGAATTGAATTTAATACCGTAAGGTGGATCAATATAAATACACTGGACTTTACCGCGTAGTCCTTCCCGCTCCGCAAGCGAAGCCATCACCTGCAGAGAATCCCCCAAAATCATACGATTAGCCCAATGAGCATCGTGCTGGTAGAACTCGGTTTTGGCATTCTCATCAGGCAGACCGTTGAAATCAGCGAACATATCCGCCATCGCACCGGTTTGTTCCTGCTCTCCGGCTTCAGTTTGCTTGCGCAAATCATCAATCAACACCTTGGGATGCACTTTCTCTTGAATATATAGAGGTGGTGCATTGACCACCAAATCACTCCAATCCTGCATATCTTTACCGCGCCACACCAATTGCGGATCTAAATCCTTATTGCGGCGCTCATAAGCTACCTTAATCGGGGATTGTTCACTTTTTTGCATCACCGATTGGTATTCCGCCGTGGGAATATTTTTGCGGGTAGCATCTCCATGCTTGAGCGTTTCTACACGTTTTAGTGCTTTGGGTTTAACGGTTTTCTTTCGGCCGGCCATAGTTTTTCTCACAACAGTATTCGGTTAGGGGGCAACGCTGGTGGTGATGGTGCCCATAATCATTTGGTCAAATAGAGATTGGATTTTTTCGGCAAAGTCGACCTGCATTTCATACACATCGGCAAACTCTACGAAGGCCCAGCGGCCATAATTGCCCAGATTATTAACCCCCGGCACCCAATAGGTTTCCATGGTGGACTTTTTAATCTTGGCGTCTTCGCCACGATAGCCCTTAATCTCAACGATGAGATTAAGATAATCGCTCTCACCGTGACCATCATCCACTTTGACGATAAAATCCGGGCGGTAATGTTTACTGTCCGAGCCCATACGGTACGGCACTTCGAACCCTAATCCATGATTTTTGACATAGGCAACGACCTTGGGATGGGCTTCCGCCACACGGCAGAACTCGCCTTCCCAGTCGCTATCGAGCACCACCCAATTAATGTGACTTTTGGGTGGTGGCCCGTTGGTTTCCCAGCGGTCATCCTTCGCGGTATTGAAGTTAACGTGCATGGTGGAGCCAATGGGGTTAAAGCCGTCAACCGTGGCCTTGATGTGGCGCCCGCCTTCTTTTTTAAGCCCTGCGCGGTTTATCCCTGCAAGAATGTGCTCAGCAGCCATATCTGCTAAGTATTTGTATTCTAAGTGGGCGGGGTGAGTACCACCTTTGCATTCGAGGTGATGCTCCAGCCAATGACGCACAATACGTTTGAGCTGGCCAAAAAAATGGAGCCGCATATCACCATTTTCATCACGCCATTTGTTTTGCAGGATATAAGTGGTGAGTTTGTAGATAACCTCTGACGGACGTTTGTCTGCCAGATGTTCCAAATTTAAATTAGCGGTTTCCCCGATAATGCCCGAATTCTGCACCTCCGCAGCCCCAATTTGCTGCGGCGTTATTATCATCACAGAATCGTCGGTAAATTCCGCTTCTAACCGTTCGTTCTCTAGCTCTACACGATAGCCGACTACACGTGGAAATTGAATTTCCAGATGATCGCGCTCTGGCTTGATCGCTTTGACAACAACGGTTTCGCGGGGTCGCTGGGGAGGCGCCACAACAGGCTTCGCCGTGAAATCAAAAGGAATACCGAAAACATCGGCATATTCGACATCGAACTTGCCTTCGTCGTTTAGTTCATAGGATTGTCGACGCAGGGCACGACCGATCACTTGCTCACACAACAGCTGCGTACCAAATGCACGCACGCCCAACACATGGGTAACGTTATTGGCGTCCCAACCTTCGGTGAGCATCGATACGGACACCACACAGCGAATAGCACCACCGAGCTTGCCTTTCTTACCCACGGTGTTCATCACTTCGCGCAGGAGTTCCTGGTCGGAGATGTTGTCAGCAGCATGAATATCGCCGGTACGCTCTCGAATTTCCTGCTTAAACTGATCTAACTCGAGCGCCGCCATTTTGCGGAAGTTATCGTCTAGCGCCTCCCCTGATTCCAGCTGATGGCTATCGATTAAAAGGGTGCGTGGCCTCGCCAATGGGTTGCCGTGTTCATCATAGTTACGGAACAAACTCTGGCGTCCGTTTTCCCAATGCACAGTGCCGTCTTGTTTGGTGTAGGTGTAACCCGAGATCAAGTCATAAACCAACTTCGAGGTTGCTGTGTTATTGCACACGATAATGAAACACGGGGGCACATCGATACCGGCTTTTTCCCAAAGCTTAAACGTCTGTTCGTAATGTCCATAAAGTGCATCAATTGCAGTCAGTAGAACAGGCGGTAAATCGGTGGGACTGAGCTGCGCGCCTTTGCCGCGGCCCTTTTTGGGCATATTTTTACCGATATGCTCCCACAAGTTGCGGTACATCGGCATTTCATCACGATTGATTAGATTGTCTGCCACTGGCACTCGCGGCAATTTGACGATGCCACATTCAATGGCATCCATTAAGGAGAAATCGCTCATAGCCCAAGGGAACATAGTACCTTCAGCGTACCCAGAGCCCTTTAGAAAAAACGGCGTGGCGGATAGATCGATTACCTGCTTCAAGCCGATATTACGCTTAACCATTTCTAAGCCGCTAATCCACAATCGAGCAGCTTCGTTGTTTTCATCGGCTTCGCTCTTATCGTCGCCTTTGTAGTTGTCGTCATCGGCTTCGGGGGGCTTCTCGCGGTAGCAGTGATGGGCCTCATCATTAATGGCCATGATGTTTTTGAAGCCCATTAGCTCCGGCATGACCCTCTGTAACATCTGCCCCTCACTTTCGAGCGTTTGAATATCGCTACCGGTTCGCCCTTTCAGTAAAGCACGCCCACCTTTGGAGATATCGATACGCTCGCGGAGTTTAAACGCGTGGTAATTGGTGACCACTATTTTGGCGCGCGCTATATCTGGCATCAGATCCACTGGCACTAGATCGAGTTTTTGATAGTAGCTGCCAGGGTCATTGGGCATAAGTACCCGCAGACGATCCTTAATGGTTATGCCTGGTGCAACGATCAAAAAACCGCGAGTAAATTTTTTGCTATTGGGCTGGCGCACGGCATTGATCGTTTGCCAGGCAATAAGCATTGCCATCACCGTGGTTTTGCCGGCACCAGTGGCTAACTTTAGGGCCAGGCGCATAAGTTCAGGGTTTGCATCCTTATTGGCAGATTCCAGATGATCAAGAAACTGCTTGCCGATCTTACCCATTTTGGGGGCGACTTCGGTCAACCAAATAGCGACCTCTACGGCTTCTATCTGGCAAAAGAAAGGTCTAATACCTTGGAAATCGTGGAAGCGCCAGTGGTGGAGTAGCCGAGCTGTCTCCGGGGTTACGTTCCACTGATTGGGGTTGGGCAGATTGCGCCAGGTGTCGACGTGGCGGCGTAGCTCATTAATGATGGAAATAGTGTCGTATTTTTGAGTGCTAGAAAGCCCCAACGTTTCGTCAAATAGTTCTCCCGTTTCAGCCCCCGCTCCTTTATCCTTTTTCTTCTTTTTGGGTTTGGGGATTGGCGTGATGAATTCTGCACGACGACGAGTTTCAGTCACCTTTTGTGTTGGCTGACCCGATTCGTCTAACTCCCAATGACTACGAGGGTACTCATAAGGAGAGTTGAGTATCGGCTTTTCAAAAAATTGGTCTGTCATTTACTGCCCTTGTCTATTATTTTTTTCTTTCTCGATCTCTACCTAAAGAACGCTCTTACTTCAGGAAACGTACTACTGATCACAATTTATGCGATCCACCAACATTACTAAGGGTATTGCCAAGTTAACAGCTGCTAGCTGGTAGAATATGCCAATGAATACATACAAACGCCACCGTTTTCCGTCAGATATCATCAGCTACGCAGTTTGGCTCTACTATCGTTTCAACCTGAGTCACCGAGATATTGAAGATCTACTCGCTGAACGAGGCATCACCGTTAGCAGAGAGGCGATTTGCCTCTGGTGTATCAAGTTTGGGGCCCTATACACCAGAAGGTTGAAACGGAATCATCGTGGTTATGGCGACACCTTCTACATCGATGAGGTTTTCGTCAAGATTAACGGCAGGCAGCATTACCTATGGCGGGCAGTTGACCAAGATGGCGAGGTTGTTGATGTGTATCTCCAGAGGAGGCGTGATGGGGCTGCCGCAAAGCGTTTCTTCAAGCGCCTATTACGAAGCCATGGAGATGAGCCCCGAAAGATCGTGACTGATAAACTGCGCAGTTATGGCGTCGCTCACAGAGAGCTGATCCCTGAGGCTACCCACAGTACTAAACAGTATGAGAATAATCGAGCGGAGCAATCTCATGAGACTACCAGAGTACGTGAGCGGGGAATGCGAAGGTTCAAATCGGTGAGGCAGGCTCAGAGATTCCTGGGTCCCCATGCTGCTGTGTCCAATCTATTCAATTTGGGTAGGCACAAGGTCGGTGCCCAGCATTACCGTGATCTCAGGATGAGTGCGTTTGCTGAATGGAGTAGGGCGGTTGCTTGAGATCAGATGCTAGATCCCGCAGATCTCAAAAAATTAACTTGTCGATACGTATCGAAGCCCTGCTGCCGGGCAATGTAAACCCAGAGCAGATCAAACTCTAACGCGCCACCCCGTCGTTTATTTTACGCTTACAACCCATTGGCGCGAGTGTACCCGACCAAGGGCTATCTGCAATTCACAACCACAAGCCATGCAAGGGGGGCTTATGGGGTCAGGCCTTACATTTCACATGGATTGCAGTCTCCACTTAAGGAACGTTCTGTCTGTGATCGCTCGGCTCATCACCGAAAACGATCTTAAATAGATAGGTATAGGAATAGTTTGTAAGACTTTTCCATCGACTCGCGAGGTAGATAGCGGTGCTAGTGCTTGTGAGAATGATGATACCAAAGTAGATATATGTAGATGCGTAGTTTTCGCTAGGTAATGTTGTAAGCCAGCTATAGCCATCAAACATTTTTGTCATTGCTTCTTGACCCCAATTTGTCATGGCGAATATTAAGAATGCACCAAGCCCTGCTGCCGCAAGGTGGCTTCCGTGCATTCTTAGATCGCCTTCGATTTCCTTGGGACCCCAGCCCCCGAACTCATCACCTCGGAGCTTTACATATGTAAACCACAGGCAGTACAGGTAGATCAATAGCCACACCCAAGCGATACCGTTAAGCAGGGTATGAATGGGACTATTATTGCTATCAGCGAACGTAGTCCATGCCCCCCAGGCAAGGTAAGCACATATGCCTGCCCAGAATAAAATAATGAAAACAGTCTTTGTGTGCTTCCACGCTGTTTTGAGAAAGCTGCGAGTCTTCTCCGGCCACAACATAGAAGACACGATAAGGCCAGTACAAATCAGTAATAAGAACCACATATAGGCCGCCTTTGAGAGCTACTATTATCGATATCGTACATGTTTTTTAGCGGGACGATGTCCACTTCTAGGCGAATAAGTCAGGCCATTGTTCGTTAGTGGGGGATACCGGCATTCATTAAACTGATTTTGCGAAGATCGTTTAATGGAGAGCACCGATGTCCTACGCAGGAATGATTATAGGCATACCTGGTTTGGAGCCTGAGTTACTCGATTTCATCGTCGAGCAAAGGTTCATCAACACAGTCCAGCACCATGCTATGCACTTCCAAATCGCACCAGGCTTTTAGCCGTTTCAGGGAGCGGTCTTGAGGCCACAGCGCGGACTCGGTATACCACTCACCCAAAATATTCTCGAACAGTTGCACGTAATATCCCTCCAGCCAGCTTTCAAACTCTTCACTGGCGTACTCGTGGATGAGGTAGGCGGGTGAATCATCGTTGGCAGCCTCGAGTGTGATGCGGTGGCTGTCCGGTTGAGGATCAGGCGGATGATGCGCATGGTGACGTCCAGTGAGTTGCGATGCTGGGGTAGAGCCGGATTGACCTGCGGACTCCCCGGCGGCGAGATGTCTCCCATCTCCCGGTATAGTCGGATGCTCTATTTATGCATAACATTATGATTTAT
>Ga0208903_1000444_pt1 | contig 34137 bp, 36 predicted proteins | sample AntAceMetag02UKJ_FD_184769 | JGI IMG/M metagenome (GOLD analysis project Ga0208903, IMG submission 184769) | Saline lake microbial communities from Ace Lake, Antarctica - Antarctic Ace Lake Metagenome 02UKJ (SPAdes) (version 2) | ecosystem: Environmental > Aquatic > Non-marine Saline and...
ACAAAGGCAGGTCGGATTTTCCTATCCGTCAATATCAACAACCATAGGCTGCCGTATCTAGCCCGACCCGTAGCGGCCGACCTGCTTTATCTTACCCGGTTTATATCTGATTGCTAAGATATGAGCCTGACCACCTAGTGGGAGCCCCCAAATAAAAAAGCCCCACCAAAATTGGCAGGGCTTTCTATAATAATCAGTTACGGTTGGCTTACATCATGCCACCCATTCCGCCCATTCCTCCAGGAGACATACCGCCCATTGCACCGCCACCTTCTTCTGGCTCGTCTGCTAACACACACTCGGTGGTAAGCAACATTCCAGCAATAGAAGCAGCATTTTCAAGCGCTACACGTGTAACTTTAGTTGGATCGATTACACCAAACTTATACATGCTGCCGTACTCTTCTGTACGTGCATTGTATCCAAAGTCGTCTTTTCCTTCTTTCACTTTCTGAACCACGATGCTTCCTTCCAAACCTGCGTTTGCAACGATTTGACGCAATGGCTCTTCAATAGAACGAAGAACGATATCGATACCTGTTTTCTCATCTGCATTCACCGGCTTAATCTTACCAATAGCAGCAATGGTTCTTAGGTAAGCAACGCCTCCACCAGGAACGATTCCTTCCTCAACCGCAGCACGGGTTGCATGCAATGCATCATCCACACGGTCTTTCTTCTCTTTCATTTCAACTTCAGACGCAGCACCTACGTAAAGCACGGCTACACCTCCAGCCAATTTGGCCAAACGCTCTTGAAGTTTTTCTTTGTCGTAATCAGAAGTTGTAGACTCAATCTGAGCTTTAATTTGACCAACACGTGCTTTGATTCCAGCAGGTTCTCCACCTCCGTTTACAATTGTTGTATTGTCTTTATCGATAGTGATTTTCTCAGCAGTACCAAGGTCTTCCAATGTTGCATCTTCCAACTTCAAACCTTTCTCTTCACTGATAACCGTTCCGCCTGTGAGGATAGCAAGGTCTTCCAACATTGCTTTTCTTCTATCACCAAAACCTGGCGCTTTTACAGCAGCAATTTTCAGTGATCCTCTGATTTTATTGACTACCAACGTGGCTAGTGCTTCTCCTTCAACCTCTTCACAGATAATCAACAATGGTTTTCCGCTTTGAGCCGCTTTCTCCAACACAGGAAGCATATCCTTCATGTTGCTGATTTTCTTATCGTGGATAAGGATGTAAGGATTCTCAAGAACCGCTTCCATCTTCTCTGCATCAGTAACAAAATAAGGAGATTGGTACCCTCTATCGAACTGCATTCCTTCAACAACTTCAACGGTTGTTTCTGTTCCTTTTGCCTCTTCAACAGTGATAACACCTTCTTTTCCAACTTTTGCCATTGCTTGAGCAATTAGCTTTCCGATGGTTGCATCGCTGTTGGCAGAAATGGTGCCCACTTGCTCAATCATCGCGTTGTCATTTCCTACAGGTTTTGACATTTTGTGAAGTTCGGCAACAACAGCCTCAACTGCTTTATCGATACCTCTTTTCAAATCCATTGGATTTGCTCCTGCAGCAACGTTCTTCAATCCTGTTCTAACAATTGCTTGAGCTAAAACGGTAGCAGTTGTTGTACCGTCACCAGCTACATCATTGGTTTTAGAAGCAACTTCCTTCACCATTTGCGCTCCCATATTCTCAATCGGGTCTTTCAACTCAATCTCTTTTGCCACAGTAACACCATCTTTTGTTACTTGTGGCGCACCGAATTTCTTATCTATAATTACGTTACGACCTTTTGGCCCCAACGTCACTTTTACTGCATTTGCAAGGGCATCAACCCCTTTTTTCAATCTGTCTCTTGCGTCCAGATCAAACACTATTTGCTTTGCCATTTTGTTTTAATTTTTTCGTTTGATGATTAAACAATTGCGAAAATGTCGGACTCACGCATAATGAGCACATCGGTTCCGTCAACATTGATTTCCGTACCAGAATACTTGCCGTAAAGCACAGTATCACCAACCTTAACGGTCATTGGTTCGTCTATTTTCCCTGTTCCAACAGCAAGAACTTTCCCTTTCTGTGGTTTTTCTTTTGCCGTGTCTGGAATATAAATTCCTGAGGCTGTTTTTTCTTCGGCCTTAGCAGCCTCTACTACTACTCTATCGGCCAATGGTTTAATTTTCAATCCCATTTCGTTAATTATTTAAGGTTTGTAATAATCGTGTGATGCTTGCAAATAGTCACATTTTGTGCCATCACCAAAAGGCGGACAATAGGTCTGAAATGTTGGTGAAAGGGCAAAAAAAATGTCAGGATGAATGACATCCTGACATTTAAAAGTCTTTCAGACGGTTATGGTTACTCTTCCGAAGTAGGTTCTCCTAACTCTCCTCCACCTTGAGCTGGTAAAGCAGCATTATCAATCTGCTCTTGAATGGCAGATTCTTCCTGAACCACCTCACCTCTATCGATGAAAAAGTTAGAGCCAAGCGTTAGAACAATCAATCCGATGGTTAGGTACCACGTGGCTTTTTCTAAAAAATCGCCTGTTCTTTTCACACCAATAATTTGGTTTGATGAAGAAAAATCTGAAGCTAAACCGCCCCCTTTACTGTTCTGAACCATCACAACGCCAACTAAAAGAAAGCAAACCACGATGATTAATATGATAATGAGTGTGTACATTTTATTCTAAATTCAGTTTTTCGTTTATCTCTTTCAAACGGGCGGCAAAGTAAACGCTTTTCTCGGGATATTTCAAGCTAAGTGCTTCGTATGATTGCTTTGCCAATTCGTATTTCTCTTGTTGGAAATAAATAATGGCCAATGTTTCGGAAATAACAGTGAAATTTTCCTCCAAACTTTTGGCTCCAGCTTTCTGCGGATTGAAGAATTCAGCTCGCTTTTTCGGCTTGTCTGATTGCTGAGAAAGGAAATGGTCAACAAGTTCAATATTGCTATGTGAAGATTGTGGCTTTTTCCTTTTCAGCTTACCAGTTTCAGGTACTTCTGAAGGTGATTTTCCGGTTTTTGTGTATTCCAACCACTCGCTGAAGCTGAGTTCTCCGGGTTCTACCGCTTCTTCCTTTTCTTCTATTTCCTTCGTTGGAAGTTCTGGTAAATCTGCTGTTTCCAGCTGATAAACAATCGGCTCAGGAATCAAGTCATACAATGATTCACGCTCAACTTCCACTATTTCCGCTGGCGCTTCTGAAACTATTTCAAGCGTTGGTTCTTGCTGCTTTACCTCCACAACTATTTCCTCAACTTTTGGCTGAATCTTCTTTTTATCATGTAGATAATCGTGAAACAGCTTCCGATCTGGAACCATTACCGCGGCCAATTGCAACTGGTTTAATTGGTCAATATGATTTTCCGTCTTCAAGTTTTTCGCCAGTATCATCTGCGCAGCTTGAAAATATGGATACCGTTCTATCACTTCTCGCAATTGCGAAATACTTGCCATATTCATCGATGACGGATTTCCCAACCAGCTATAGAATTGGTCTTGAGTCATTACCAGTTCACCACAGCCTCATTGAAAATATCAAGAATCAACTGCTCATTGATTTCTTCAATCAAACCATCCTGTACATCAATAAGGTTCTGATTTGCATCAAAATCCGCAAAGCGTGAGAAGGTTTTCTCAAAGCTTTTGGCTTCGTCTTTCATGTCTGTATAGGTAACATTCACGTTGACCGTCAATCGGTTCTTTGCAGCCGTTTCATTTCCTTGAATAGCGACTGGCCGTGTCTGATAACCCGAAATGTAGCCTTCAAACTGGATATCTCCATTTTTGGTAAGAAGGTCCAAATTGGTTCTACTGACGAATAAATCTCGTAACGCTTCTGTAAATGCCTGCGGCATATTGGCTGGTGCCAAAGGCGCAAAAGATGGAAAAAAATCGATGCTTACGGATTTTACTTCTGGTGAGATACTTGCTCCTGTGAAAGAATAAACACTACAACCCGTTTGAGATATGAGTATTGAGAATAGAGACATAAGACTCAAAGCTCGGAGCCATTTGATGGCACGAAATCCTTTATACTCATTACTAGCTACTCTGTACTCCATTATCCTAGATTGTACTCCTTTATCTTCCTATAAAGCGTACGTTCGGAAATACCGAGCTCTTGAGAAGCTGTCTTTCTTTTCCCGCGATTTTTCTCCAACGCCTTTTTAATCAATTCTATTTCACGGTCAGCCAATGAAAGTGATTCTTCCACTTCTTCGTGTTCTTCATACCGCTGTTCGCCAGCGCGATGAACTTGTACTTCATGCGTGCTTGAACCAGAATCTCCAGCAGGTGCCACATCCTGATGTAACCTTCTTAAAGTTGAGGCGTGATCTTCTCTCAAATCATCATCGTTCTGACCAGAAACCATATCCAACACCAATTTCTTGAGGTCGTTGATGTCTCGCTTCATGTCAAACAAAACCTTGTACATCAACTCTCGTTCTGAGAAATCTGTGCGTTCATCTCCACCACCAGGCGAACTTGAAGCTGATCTTACAGCAGGTAAATTCGTTTTACCGTGGTCTGGTAGATAATTACGCAGCACGTCTGCATCAATATCTCTCGACTTTTCAATAATGGAAATTTGCTCGGTGATGTTCCTTAGCTGACGAATATTTCCTGGCCAACGATAGTTCATTAGCATAACACGCGCTTCTTCGGTCAATCGGACGTTTGGCATTCGATATTTCTCTGCAAAATCGCCTGCGAATTTTCTAAACAACAATGGCACGTCTTCTTGCCTTTCTCGAAGCGGAGGAACAACGATAGGCACCGTGTTTAATCGGTAATACAAATCCTCACGAAACTTTCCTTTGTTGATGGCTTCGGGAATATTTACGTTGGTTGCAGCCACAATTCGCACATCGGTTTTCACTGGTTTTGAAGAGCCAACTTTAATGAACTCACCCGTTTCCAAAACACGCAGCAAACGTACTTGCGTTGACATGGGTAATTCGGCAACCTCATCCAAGAAAATGGTTCCACCATCGGCTACTTCAAAATAACCTTTTCGTGCTTCGTGCGCTCCTGTAAATGATCCTTTTTCGTGACCAAAAAGCTCTGAATCAATCGTTCCTTCGGGAATTGCTCCGCAGTTTACTGCGATGTAAGAGCCGTGCTTCCGCGAACCCATTTGATGGATGATTTGTGGCAACGCTTCCTTACCTGTTCCGCTTTCTCCTGTTACCAACACCGAAATATCGGTTGGTGCCACTTGCATAGCGGTATCAATAGCATGATTGAGTAATGGTGAATGCCCAATAATTCCGAAACGCTGTTTTATCTGATCAACTGTCATCCTTTCTTACTCATTTTGCAGCTATTCCTATAAGCGTAGCCGAAGTGCACTCATTCACCACAACATCTACGTAATCTCCTTTTTTGTAATTCTCTTTCGGAAATACAACCACCTTATTCTGTGGATTTCTTCCTTGAAGCATTTCATCAGACTTCTTAGACGTTCCTTCTACCAATACACGAAAGGTTTTTCCGAGGTCTTTCTTATTGCTGATGTGCGAGCTTTTTGATTGAATTTCAATCACTTCTGCCAAACGTCTTTGCTTAATTTCTTCTGGAATATCGTCCTCCATTTTCTTTGCAGCGGCCGTTCCCGGTCGCTCCGAATACTTGAACATGTAGGCGAAATCGTAACCAACCTGCTCCATCAAACTCAACGTATCCTGATGGTCTTCTTCTGTTTCGGTGCAGAAACCTGTGATAATATCAGTAGAAAGCCCACAATCTGGAACAATCTCTTTGATTTTAGCCATCCGCTCGAAGTACCATTCGCGTGAATAGCCTCGATTCATCAATCCTAACAAACGCGTACTTCCAGATTGAACTGGTAGGTGGATGTAGCTGCAAATATTCTCGTATTCAGCCATAGCATACATCACATCATCATGCATGTCTTTTGGGTGAGATGTTGAGAACCGAACCCGTAATTCAGGCGTGATTTTAGCAACCATAATCATCAACTCGGCAAAACTTACCGTTCCTGTCAAATCGCCACGAGCGATAATGTCTTTTTTGAGACCACCTCCACCCCACAAATAGCTATCTACATTCTGACCAAGAAGCGTTACTTCTTTATAGCCATTGGCAAACAGTTGTGTGCATTCTGAAACGATTGATTCTGGATCGCGGCTACGCTCTCTTCCTCTTGTGAAAGGCACTACACAGAAGCTGCACATATTATCGCAACCTCTTGTAATGGAAACGAATGCACTTACTCCATTTCCGCCTAAACGAACTGGGTTGATATCTGCATAGGTTTCATCTCTGGAAAGCAAAACATTCACCGCTTTCTGTCCTGATTCTGCTACGCGAACAAGGTTTGGCAAATCGCGGTAGCTGTCTGGTCCTACAACAATATCAACTAGTTTTTCTTCTTCTAATAATTTGGTTTTGAGGCGCTCTGCCATGCAACCCATTACGCCAATAATGGTATCGGGTTTGTTTCTCTTGGCTTTACGAAAAATGTTTAAACGACCTCGGACACGCACTTCTGCATTATCGCGAATGGCGCAGGTGTTAACCAAAATAACATCGGCTTCTTCCATCACTTTGGTGGTTTCAAAACCTTCGTCAATAAGCACAGAGGCTACAATCTCGCTGTCGGAGAAATTCATGGCGCAACCGTACGATTCGATGTACAACTTCCTACCGTTGCCGGTTTTGGTTGTCATTTCCAACGCCTCACCCTGTCTGGTTTCGTCTATGTCTTTTACTGAAATTTCTTCGCTTCGCATCTCAAAAAATTGGGATGCAAAAGTACCTAAATAAATAGGAGTCTGTCAGTTTGGCAGATAATGGAACACGGATGAAACTGATTGAACTGATTGACGCGGATCTCAATAACTTTCGCTCAAATTATCACGAGAATGCAAAAACCCCAAAAGTTTATTTTTCAGCTAGAGAGACCGACAGATTCTTTCATTTCGAAAATTTTAAATGACTACTCGGCTTTCGAAGGGGATCGGATAAATGAAAAGCTCTCAAAATTGTTTGATGCAATGCCGAACAATAACGATTTTGAGGAGGTAATGATTAAAGTAGCAGCATTGAATACCATCTACTCTACCTCAATAAATTTCATTCAACCAGTAGTAAAGAAAATTGTCAGCGAAGTCCCTGATTCGGTTTCTGGTCTCTGTGATAAGGACTTTGTTCGAATGGTAGACAGGATTGCAACCGTAGAGTGGACGAATCAAACCACAGAAAAGTCACACAAACGATCAAACATGTCGTTTGCATCAAAATATGTCCATTTTTTGAGTGTTAGAAAAACACCGATTTATGACAGTTATATCTGGATTATTATTCAAGGCTATTTTATGCAGTTTACAGAGAATAAAGTCTCGTTTTCAAAGCCTTCTGATTATAAACGGTTTTACCAAGTATTCCAGCAATTCAAAACTGAATTCAACCTTACCAAATACTCCAACTATTCTATCGACAAATTTCTCTGGCAGTACGGAAAGAACTCGCTTAACGAAATTGTTAGAAAGCATGGCGAAAACGACCTTTCCATCGCCAAAAGAATACTTCAGAATGAAATAAAAACACGAGTATAGGTCACGACCGAGGACTCTCTCTAATTATACGTGGGAATACTTGCGAAACTGGCATCAGATTATCCGTGCCCGCAATACTTTGCGGTATGAACCGCGTGAGGGATGGAAGCGGCATCCTTTTTCCTGTTTCAATCTTTGAGTTCATCGCTGAACCCTTCGAGTGCCTCTGGGTTTGGGAGACCTGAGGGTTTTCTGGAAAAAGATATAGCGTACAGCCTGACCCCGATTTTTTTGTCGGGGGCACGCCCTTCAACAAATTCGGCAATTAACAAGTTGGTGTTGAATACGAGCTGTTTTTATTCGGTTACGCCCCTTGCGCAGGGGTAACTTTGAGCGAATCTAATTGAACCGTTCATGTATTCTAATTCCAAGAAATTATTCTTTGTTGCGCTTTCAGCCATTTTGCTTTCGTCTTGTGTGGCGGAAAGAAGGTTTCAGGATGAGGTTTCGGCACGAGCCAAGGCTGAAGAGGAACGCGCTCGACTAAAATCGGAGAATATTGATGTGAAGGCGACCAATGCTGATTTGGTGGATCAGATGAAGAATTATGATCGCCAGTTGGAGCATTTGAGGAAGGATACGGCTGTGATGTCGACATCGCTTAATCGGCTGACAACTAACTACGACAAGCTGAATGACACGTATGAGCGTCTTTTAGATCAGATGGGTAAACTCCGAGAAGGAAATGCGGAGGACACAAAAACGCTGACTCGCGAATTGCAAAGTGCACGAAAGGACCTTCAGATGAGGGAAGATCAATTGCACAAGCTAGAATTGGCGCTGGCAAACCGTGAGGGGAATTTGGACGCGATGGGCTCTGAATTGGATAAGTCTAAGGCGGCTTTGGAGGATAAACGTTTGCAACTGATGGCGCGCTCTAAACGAATAAACGATTTGGAAGGAGTACTTGCAAGAAAGGACAGTGCGGTCCTTTCGCTTAAAAACAATATTGCTAATGCGCTTCTCGGTTTTGCAGATCAAGGTTTAACGGTGGAACAGAAGAACGGTAAGGTTTACGTCTCGTTGGAAGAGCAACTGCTTTTCAAATCGGGCAGTTGGGTGGTTGATACCAAAGGGCAAGACGCTTTGAAGAAGCTTGGAAAGGTGCTAGAAACGCAATCGGATGTTAGTATTCTGATTGAAGGCCACACGGATAATGTGCCTTACAAAGGAAGCGGAGCTATTGAAGACAATTGGGATCTTTCTGTAAAACGTGCCACGGCAATTGTGAAGATTCTTACTGCTAACAGTTCTATCGATCCGAAGCAGCTTTCTGCTGCTGGGCGTTCTGAGTATTCTCCTTTAAATACGGAAGACACGAAGGAAGCGAAGGCGGAAAACCGCAGAACGGAAATCATTATCACTCCAAAATTGAACGAGCTGTTCAAGATTTTGGAGAGTAACTAATTGGCTAACTTTGCTGTATGTGCAAAGATGTTCTCATAACAGGTGTAACGGTCAAAGACCAGATGCGAAGGGCCAAGGAAATCCTGAAAAAAGAGATTATTCCACGTAATTTAGAATTTGACGAAAAAAAGCGACAGGGTAAGTTGAGTAAAGAACTCAAAGAGGCTCTTAAGTCCAATGCCTGAATTGACAATCATTGCCGGTTGCAATGGTTCAGGGAAATCTACTTATGCTAAATCCTTCATTCGTGAACATCTCACATCGTTTGATTACGACAAACTTTTTCTTCAGACCTACGATTCTCTGTTAGACAGCGATTTCCGTGAGGAAATAGCAAAAAACATGACAACAACAGCTTTCGAAAAGGCTGCAAATGATGCCATTCAATCAAAGACCGATTTCTGTTACGAAACCAACTTTGATACACACCCGGTTTTCTGGGCTGAAAAATTCGCAGAGGCTGGTTTCACTTTAAACTTGATTTTTTTCTGTTTGGAGAATCAGGAAATTGCCAGAAATAGGATTGAAGTAAGAACCGAAAACAAAGGTCATTTCGTTAATAACAAGACCATTGATTTTAAGTGGAACACGGGCTACAAAAACGCTAACATTCACTATCAATTGTTCGATAATATTCTCATAGTCGATAACTCAAAGCACAATGAAGTTTTCACAAATCTTGTTCAGATGGAGAGTGGTCAGATTGAATTGATGACAGACGAACTTCCTGATTACTTTGAAAGACGTTTCCCAACTATATTTCATATGCTATAGAGGGGGACAAACTCCTCAAAATTGAACGAGCTGTTCAAGATTGTGGAGCAGAACTAGCGAAGTTGCGACCACCAATCGGAGCTGGCTTCTTTTCCTAATTCTTTTAGCTCTCCAATTTGAGGAGTAGAAACCACTAGGTTTTTGTTTTTTGCTTCAGCAGTAAACCGCTCAATCGGTTCTTTCCAAGGGTGAAGCGCCAAAGCAAACCCAGCCCAATGAACAGGCGTAGCAACTTTCGCATTTACATCTAACGCAGCCTGGATGCTTTCTTCTGGATGAAGATGAATTTGACGCCATAAATCGTGGTATTGTCCGTTCTCCATAAAGGCATGGTCGAATGGGCCGAGACGTTTTCCTATTTCCTTAAAATGCTCTCCGTAACCGCCATCTCCAGACCAGTATATATTATGGTTTTCGGTTTTGAAAGTCCAGCCGCCCCAAAGGGATTTCTGACGGTCAAAAGGACCACGACCAGTAAAATGGCGAGATGGCGTATACGTGATTTTCAGACCATCAAAATCTAAGTCTTGCCACCAATCAAATTCGGTGATTTGTGATGATGGAATATTCCACCTTTCTAAATGGCGACCAATTCCCATTCCGACAAACCACTTGTCCACTTTGGACATCAATTTCTTGACGCTCTTCAAGTCGATATGATCGTAGTGATCGTGTGTGTAAAGCACCGCATCAATCTTTGGTAGTGTATCGATAATGGCTAGTGCATTCTCAGAAAACCGTTTGGTTGTCATTGGTGCAATAGGCGATGTATCTGGCCCAAGCATTGGGTCGACAAGAATGTTCTTTCCTCCGATTTTCAAGAGACCAACCGAATGTCCGTACCAGATGAATTTTGGTTTATCGGGTACAGAATTCCAAGCTTTCTCATCAAAGGGAATAATCGGAATTGGCTGTTCGGGCTCACGAACTTTTCTATCTGTAAACTGCGCCTTGAGCAATCCGGGCATCGTCTTCAGTCCAATACCCATAGTGGTTTCCACCAAGTTATCAAACTGCTTTCCATTCCAGTTTTTAGAGTGGGAATAGGCTAGACGATGCTTCTTTTTCAGACGCCCGCCAAACTGCGGATGGAACAGCAGCATGACCAATGTTGCCGGCAGAAAAACAATAAAGAATACCTGTAATGCGAATATCATTTACCAGCTAGCTTATTGATGCCTGGGTTTTCGAAATGCGTTTCCTCCGAACCCTTTTCAACCGCATTAATCATGGCTTTGCCGATAAGCGTTGTGTTGGTTAGGTTTTTTCCCATCAAGAATTCGAACACTGGCCAAATAGGATTGATGATATTGTACATGGTTTGATACAACGCTGTTTTAGACTTAATACCGCGCATTGGACGAATAACTCCTGGTCTGAACATGTAAGCCTTCGGAAACCCTAACTTCAAAAGGTCATTTTCCGTTTTTCCTTTTACCCTAGCCCACATATTCCGTCCTTTTTCAGAACTATCTGTTCCTGTTCCCGAAATGTAAATGAAGGTTCCACTGGGCTTAACTTCTTTATAAGATTTCGCCAATTTGAGCGTGTAATCGTAGGTGACTTTATGGTAATCCTCTTCCTTCATTCCATTAGCAGAAACGCCCAAGCAAAAGAATACGGCATCGATTTCCTGTAGTTCATCTTTAATAGAAGATGGTTCCAAAAAATCCTTGAGCAGAACCTCTTTCAGTTTTGGATGGTCCATTCCAAGCGAACTGCGGTTTATAACCAAAACCTGTTCAATCCGACTATCGTCTAGGCATTCTAAAAGGACACCTTTTCCAACCATCCCAGTTGAACCTGTAATTGCAACTTTCATTTCAGGATATGTTAAATTTTTCACCCGTCAAACCCTCCGAAAGCTCCCAAAGCTTTTTGGCTTCATCGCGTTTTTTGGAGTAACCAGTAGAAGGCGCTTTTCCTGCCCTGCCTTTCATCTCGTTAAAGCCTGTGGGACCGTAATAATCTCCACCAGTTACATTTTTATCTAGCGCTGCCATTAACGTAGGTTTTGCGGCTTCTTTTGGAGGGTGTGTAAACAAAGGAGTTAGTGGTTTGAAGAGAAAATAAAGCACTTTCGGAACGTACCTTCCCAACTCCGTATCCGAAACGCCAGGATGCGCTGCAACAGAAATCACATTGCTTCCTGCATCATTCAACTTACGCTGTAACTCATAGGCAAACATCAAGCAAGCCACCTTGCTTTGATTGTAAGCATCCGAACGAGAGTATGAGTTCTCCCAATTGGGGTCGTCAAACTGAATACGGCCACTTTTATGGGCAATGCTACTCAACGAAACCACTCTGGCTTTATCGGTTTTCTTGATGACAGGAAACAGCAAATTTGTGAGTAGAAAATGACCTAAGTGGTTTACTCCAAATTGGCTTTCAAAACCTTCTTCGGTTCGCATCAAAGGCGGTATCATCAGACCAGCGTTGTTGATGAGCAAATCAAGCTTATCGTGCTTTTCTGAGTACGCCTTTGCAAACTCCCTAACAGATTTCAAACTGTTCAAATCAAGTTTAATAAACTCCAAATCAGCAGTTGGCACTTCTTTACGAATGTCTGCCATTGCTTGTTCTGCCTTGTCCTTATTTCGGCAAGCCATTATCACTTTACAGCTCTTGCTTGCCAAAGCAAGCGCGGTTTCAAAACCGAGGCCAGTGTTTGCGCCAGTTACTACTGCAATTTTGCCTTTTTGTGAAGGCATATTATCTATGGAAAAACCCATCTCTGTTGTTATTTAGATTGAATGATATTAGCATTGACTAACGCCCGGAAATCATCAACCATGGTTTCTTTAAGAGAACGATAGTTCATTCCCAGTTCGCGAATGCTCTTAGAATTATCGCCTCTCCATTGTTGATTAACGTTATTTCTAATGAATTTTCTGGTAAAAGCCTTGTTTGCAAATGGGCCAACAATCATCAATAGCCACTTTGGCAATGCCGATTTTGGAAGCGGGAACTTGGCACCGAAATCTGCTTGAAGCGTGAGCGCCATTTCTAAAAGATTGGTGTTATGCCCCAAGATTATATTTCTACCATTCGCCTCCGGACGAAAACCCGCTTCGAAATGTGCATCAGCTAAATCTCTTACGTCTACCACTCCAAAACCAAGCTTTGGAACGCCAGCTTTCATTGTTCCATCGCCAATTTGCTTCATTATGCTTGTGCTTTCAGAAGTAGATGTTGTAGGATTAAGGGCTGGCCCAAAAACCCCACATGGATTGACCACAACCAAACCCCATTGTTTCTGTGATTTGGAAATTTTCCACGCTTCTTGCTCAGCCAACGTTTTAGAATACGAGTAGGGCAGATAACTGAGAGATGATGTAGTATTCCAAACCTCTTCCGTTAGAATACCATTCGGTGCTGTTTGACAGTCGATTGCATCAGAATAGATTGCTGCGCAAGAGCTTGTAACCACCACACGCTTAACACTAGCCGTTTTTGAGGCTTGGTCAAGCACATTCCGAGTTCCGTTCAACGCAGGGTCAATCAATTCCTTTTGCGGGTCTTTCACGTCCAATGTGTACGGAGATGCGGTGTGGTAAACCAGCTCGCACCCTTTCATCGCATCAGCATACGAGCCCGTCTCAAGTAGATCTGCTTTAAAGTATTTGATGTTTCCAGCTGAATTGGCCGCCAACTCATCTAGGTGCGCCAATTTAGACTTGTTCTGTGGGTCGCGAACAGCGGCATGAACGGTTAATCCTTCTTCGAGTAGTTTCTTAACAAGCCAGCCAGCTACGTAGCCAGTTGCTCCAGTTACTAAAACGGGTGTTGATTTATCTATTGTTGTCATAATTGGGTGGTTTTATAATGAGTGTTTAATCACTCACATATAGAGTGAAATTTTTTTAGAGTTCGTATTTCTGAAGAATAGAATTCAAGATATCTTTCTTGTTTTCTGGTTCATGTAGTAAGAACGAAGTAGCCGCCCCATCCATAAACATGAGAATGAGCTCAACCTCCGCAGCTGGGTCTTTGTAATCTAGTTTCTCGAAAGCGTTTCTCAAGACTAACTTTATCGGTTCAAGCACTGTGGCATCGTAACCATTTGTTTGCCACTTCAACGCATACATCAACCGCCACATTTCGTACTCCGCAGGGTCAATTCTGAACGGCATTTCAATATAACTTCTAAGTAGCTCCTTTGGGTCAACGGTCATCAGAATAGAAGCCATTTTCCGCTTGATAGCTTCTTGTCCCATTTCCAAAATAGCCGTCAGCAAACCTTCTTTATTCCCAAAGTGACGAAATATCAACCCCTCACTTACACCAGCAGCTTTTGCAACCTTGCTGGTAGAAGTAGAAGCGTAGCCTTCCTTAGCAAAAAGCTTGAGGGCTGCCTTTAGAATGTTTTCTTGTTTCTCCGTCATAAGAAGTGATTAATCACTTACAAATGTAGCGCAAGTTTTTAAATCAGGGAGATTTTTGAAAAATTTATTTGATAAAGCTGAAAGTCTTGCCTTGGTACCGCTCCAACTTCACCAGTTGATGATAGTTCTGGAGCATTTTAAACGGGTTTTCTTCAGCAACAGAGTTAGCTAGCCATGCTGGAATGCTTCCTCCTGGATTTCCGTGATAGTAGTAATTAAGAGAAGTGTGACTGTCATCTATTCGGGTGAAAGTCCAACTACCACCACCATCAGTCAGTCGAACCAAACCTTTTTGCTCAGGGTAATCACCAGTTCCGGTTTTTGCTGTTACCAAAGCCGTTTTACTAGTAGTATCATAGGTGTACTTTAACCTGAAAGTGGCGTCTCTATCGGCCACCGGCCAAGGAGCTTTCAAATGCAAATAATGAATCTGGTCTGTCTCAGATTGCTCAACCTTTGCAGCTTTCTCGCAATCTGGAAAAAGTTCGATTAGATAAGGAATGTCTCTTAAAACGGCTATACAAGTTTCTAATGAACAATTGAATTCCGTAGTGGCCTTAATAGCCTTCATTGCTGAGCCTTCAACTGGTTTTGTATAGGCTTTTATTCCGTCTTTATCCTTTTTCAGGTCCCAGCCATCTTGACCAAAAACAGACACACTGAACAGCAGAAACAGGAAACTAATTGATAATTTCATAAGGGGCTAAATTGAAATTGGAAGATAATTATTGTCTGATAACTATCGGGCCAAAATTCATTCTTGAATGAAAAGTGATAGAAATGCAGACATCAAGGCATATATTCCTGTGACAATACTTGCATCAAGCAGCATTTCGCCAATCCCCTCAATAAAAATGGCCTAGATGGGCGACAATAAGTTTGCTCCTGCATGAATGAGAATCGAAGCGGTAAGAAGAAGTTTAATGTTGCTGTGCAGCGTTAGATGCTTTGAAGATAATGCTCTATCTGTTCTGGGAAATTGGAGTGTTCCAGTCCATGGATTTTCTGTGCGATATCTTCAGGCGTATCTTCTTCGTCTAAGGTGCATTTAGCCTGAAATAAAATACGGCCTTTGTCATATTCCTTATTTACAAGATGAATTGTAATTCCAGTTTCCTTTTCTCTAGCATCTTTGACGGCATTATGAACATGCATACCATACATGCCTTTTCCTCCGAATTTTGGTAGGAGAGCGGGGTGAACGTTTATGATTCTATCTGAATATTCATGAACCAAATTTTCAGGAACAAGCCACATAAATCCCGCAAGAACAATCAGGTCTATTTTATGACTCGAAAGCGCCTCTAAAATCAGATTGCTTTCGTAAATCTCAGCTCGATTGAATGCGATTGTTTCAACATTCGCGGCTTCTGCTTTTGCCAAAACGGGCGCAGCTTTCTTATTGGAAAGCACCAAGGACACCTCTACACTTGCGTGATCTTTGAAATACTCGATAATTCTCGCGGCATTGGTTCCGTTTCCAGAAGCGAATATGGCGATGCGTTGCATGCTGCAAATGTAATTGCTCGCCTTAGTAAGTTGTCGTTTTCCGTAGGAAGATTATCATTATAATGCTTTGTTTACTTTGCCTACGCAACATTCGATAAAGTAGTTAACCCATGTGGTTTGGTGGCGGTTTCGGCCGAGGCCAACACGCGAGGAAACATCTATGATGCGCTAAGCCGAAGAGAGGCTTATGCCACCAGTGGTAATCGTATGCAGGTGCGGTTTTTTGCAGGTTATGGTTTTGGAGATTCGTATGCTTCGCACGATGGACACCAAAATTGCACCCAATGGGAAGCGATATTCCTTTGGTTGAAAGTCAGTCCCCTAAGTTTTTGATTTGGGCTGGGAAAGACCCTGATTACGCCACATTAGAGAGGGTTCAAGTGATAAAAGGTTGGTATGAGGATGGCGTGCTTTACGAAAAGATACTCAATGTGGCGCTTTCTGACGATAGGAAATTAAACGAAGACGGAAGCGTACCAGACAACGGTGCTACCGTGAATATGGAAACTGGAGAATGGTTACGCGACAAAGGAGATGACGAACTTTTTGTTCGGTGGCAAGACCCGTATTTCAAAGCCAATATCAGTGCATTCTACTACCTGCGAGTTTTAGAAATTCCTACTGCAAGTTGGCGACTGCTGGATCAAATCCGCCACGGAATAAACTACCCTGAAGGCGCAGAATTTGTCGTACAAGAACGAGCTTGGTCTTCACCAATCTGGATTACTCCGTAGCTAAACTTTGTTCTTCGCCTCTATCCAACGGCTCATGAATTCTGTGCTTCGCATGGTATGATGCATGAGCATTGAACCAATAAAATTCTGTTGGCGATGGCTTTCCAAATTGGATTGCAATTCAGCTATCCGCTGGATGAATTCCTTTCCTAATTTCTCTTTCGGATAAATTTGGTTGATGATGGAAACGCCATTTATTTGAGCCGTTTCCCAAGCCGATTTATCTGTGTAAAGTTTAACAGCTGCTTGCGCGAAGCCTTCTGGAGTGTCGGCTACTTCCCCACTCCATGGTAAATTTCCGTGCATAGCTTCTGCTCCCAGTTTTGTGGTAACACTTGGAGTGCCGCATTGCATCGCTTCTACCAGTTTACCTTTTAGTCCAGCACCAAAACGCAAAGGCGCCAAAAGCACTTTAGTTTTGCCAATTACTTCCATAGCATCTTCTGCTCTACCGAGAATAAGAAAACCATCCTTTTTAGAATGCAACTGACGATGTTTGCCTGTTGTGTAGGCTCCGTAAACATGCATTTCAGCCTCAGGAAGTTGCTTTCTGATAAGCGGCCAAATAGTAGATTTCAAGTATTGAACCGCATCCCAATTTGGTGGGTGAAGAAAGTTGCCGATAGTGACGAAATGGTTTCTTTCTTCAAACCCCCTCCCCGCTACGCGGTACTCCCCCTTTGCAGGGGGAGAGCTGGCGCGTTGATTAGATGTCTGCGGAAATACTTTATCGAAGCTCCCACACCTCCCCTGCAAAGGGGAGGTGTCGAGGAACGAGACGGAGGGGTCATTCTTAATTGATTCCAGCATAAAAGGCAAATAATACAGTAACGCTTCATCTACTTTGAAAACCGTTTTCAATAACTCCATTTCGTACTCAGAAATAATGAGCGAAACATCGCAACGGTATATACTTGCAATCTCACGCTTGGCGTGTTCATTCAGTAAATCTGACTGAACAAATTCTCGGTTTTCCTTTAATGCTTGATGCCGTGCGTGGCGCAGACAATGCAAGTCTTCCGTATCAAGCATGCGCAACGCATTTGGGCAATTATCAGCCACGCGCCAACCGAATTGTTCTTCTGTCATAAAGCGGTCGAAGAGTACAATTTGTGGATTGAGCTCCCTAACGAAATCGTCAAAAGATGAACAGTTCATCTTCACGGAAACCTGCTTAACACCAATAGCCGAAAGATTAACCGCAAACTCACTTTCTACCGCTGCACTTGCAAACGTAATTTCCCAACCTTGCTGTTGGAACAGCTCAATTAACTGCAACATTCGACCTCCCGCAGCCGAAGAATTCGGTTCGGGAAAAACAGTGCCGAGGATGAGGAGTTTGCTTGGGTTCATGACGGAGTTCAAACCTACCGATTTATGATTTCGTTACTTTCGGCAAGTAGCACAAATACATTAGAATAAGGCTAAATGGAATTACCCAAGTTTCACGAGACATTTAATCCAATACTTGACGTTTTGAGTGATGGTAAAATTATTCACCACAGAGATTTACTGAATCGTGTAGTCGAAAAATACTATTCACATTTCCCACAAGAAATATTGGAAGAGAAAACTAAAAGTGGGGATGTTCTTATTATGAATCGTATTGCTTGGGGGAAATCCTACTTGAAAAAGGGGGGGTTTATTATCTATCCTGAACGAGGAATGGTCCAAATAACTGAAAAGGGGAAAGCCCAAGAAAAGTCGCTGAAACTAAAAGATGTTGAAGGTGGATCTGACTTTCTCAAATTCTATTCAGACGAAAAGGACAAAGGAAAAAAAGTCAAGGTGTCCGAAATAGACAGCTCCACACCTCAAGATTTGATTGATTCTGGATTTTCTGAAATCGAACTCCAGACCAAAAATGAGTTGCTTGAAAAACTTAAAACTATTGACCCTTACTATTTCGAGAAGGTAATTTTAATTCTTCTTAAGAAGATGGGTTACGGAGACTTTATCGAAACTGCTAAATCTGGCGATGGTGGGATTGACGGAATTATCAATGAAGATAAACTTGGCCTGTCGAAAATTTATATTAAAGCGAAACGATATGGAGAGAATAGCGTTCGAGAAAAAGAAATAAGGAACTTCATTGGGGCAATGAGCGGAGACACTAGCAAAGGTGTATTTGTTACTACTTCAGGCTTTCACAGCGGAGCGGAGAAAAAAGCGAACGATGCGCATCATTCTATTATACTCATTGATGGATTTAAACTAGTGGATTTGATGCACGAATTCAACGTTGGCGTCCAGATTAAAACAACTTATGAGGTAAAAGAGTTAGATGAAGACTTTTTTGAAGGTCAGTAAAGAATTAAGACAATGAGCCTAGAAGAAGTCCGTAATTATATAAACAGCGTTAGGCGAGATTTTGCCAGTAAACCGTAGTTATTAACGGCTATTCTCTTTATTAGTCCGTATCACTAATTAAATTAATTGATGGTTTTTTAACTAGTAATTTCTTTAGTTAAATTTGATGACGCAAACATTAGCTAAGAAAAACCTTAGTAAAATGACAAGAGACATCAAGGATTTTACTTCAGGAAAGTTCGTTACTCAAAACCGCTACAAGAGCTTTCAACCAGAGAAAATCAATCTCGAATGGGTAACCAGTTCTCCGAAACTGCAAACCGTAATGAGCGAAGCCGATCGGCTCATAGGTGAACTCAACATGTTCTCTAATCAAATCCCAAATATTGACCTTTTCGTCAGTTTGCACAGGGCCAAAGAAGCGTCACAATCAAGCAAAATTGAAGGAACCAGAACCAATATTGAGGATGCATTTCTGTCTGAAGATGAGGTTCAGGAAGAGAAACGAGATGATTGGAAAGAGGTTCAGAGCTACATAAAAGCGATGAATGATTCGCTTACCGAATTAGACAAGCTCCCATTGAGTAACCGATTGTTTAAGAAAGCGCACAAAATATTACTTGAAAATGTGAGAGGCAACACAAAATTGCCCGGGAGTTTTAGAGCCAGTCAGAATTGGATTGGCGGAGCGACCATAAACGATGCGGTTTTTATTCCTCCTCACCACAAGGACGTTCCTGAATTAATGGGCGACTTGGAGAAGTTTATTCATAATGAAGAAATCCACGTTCCTCATTTAATGAAAATCGGTATCGTGCATTATCAATTTGAGACCATTCATCCGTTTTTAGATGGAAACGGAAGAATTGGAAGACTGATAATCACGCTCTATTTGGTCTCATTTGGGCTGCTAAAAATGCCCGTACTCTACTTGTCCGATTTCTTTGAAAAGCATAAGACAGTATACTATGACAACCTGATGAAAGCGAGATTGTCAAACGATATGGAACAATGGCTTTTGTTTTTTTTCACCGGAATAATTGAAACTGCAAAAACATCCATTGCAACATTTAAAAAAATTCTGGCGATGAAAGCAGAATTCCAACAAGAGGTTATGAACTACGGAAAACAAGCGGAAAACCTGAATAAGGTTATGGATCATCTTTATTCATTTCCAATTATTGATGCCAAAAAAATCAAAGAGATAACAGGTGTGACAACACCAACCGTTTACACCATCATCACCGCATTGGAGAAGATTGGAGTTCTCAACGAAATGACTGGAAGAAAACGTAATCGCATGTATGTTTTTACCAAGTATCTGAATCTTTTCAAAACCTAAAGCTTATGAGCCTAGAAGAAGTCCGTAATTATATAAACAGCGTTAGGCGAGATTTTGCCAGTAAACCACTGAGCAAATCCGACCTGAACGAGAACCCCATGGAGCAATTTGCTTCTTGGATGGAAGAAGCGGTGAACGCACAGATTTTGGATCCATACGCCATGTGCTTGAGCACGGTAAATGCATATGGGCATCCTTCATCACGTGTTGTGTATTGGCGAGATGTAGCCGACAACGGCTTTGTACTTTACACCAATTACAACAGCCGAAAAGGCATTGACATTGCGGGTAACTCCCACGTGGCGCTCAACTTCCATTGGAGCGAATTGGATAGACAGATTCGTGTTGAGGGTTCGATTAAGAAAGTACCTACCGAAATGTCTGATGCATATTGGGCTAATCGTCCGCGAGAAAGCCGTATTGGTGCTTGGGCATCGGCACAGAGCAGCATTGTTTCTACTCCCAATCAGCTAAAGAATTCAGTTAAAGAACTGGAAGAAAAATACAAGGATGTTGAAGTTCCCCGTCCGGCACATTGGGGCGGTTATGTGGTTATTCCAGAACGATTGGAGTTTTGGCAAGGTCGCCCAAGCCGTTTACACGACCGTTTCGTTTACATTAAAAACGGTAATGGTTGGACGATGGAACAGCTTTCGCCATAAAAAAAAGGCAGTCATGCTGAACTTGTTTCATGGTCTGTTTAAATAGATGCTGAAACAAGTTCCAGGTGACGAGCTAGCGAAACGTCAATCAGATATCGTAGCCTTCTTTGGTAAGTCCAACTTCCGCCCATTCTCCATCTATGAGAATAACACAAGCATCATAACCAACATTTAACAGCAACTCTGAGGCAGTTTCAAACTCTCCCAGAATTTCATCTGGTGTGTGTCCATCACTGTTTATCTGAACGGAAATGTCGAGCTTCAATGCTTCTTCCAACACCCATTTACTTGGGTAGGTTTCATTCGCTTTCTTCTTGTACAGTCCGCGGGTATTCACCTCCAACACGCCTTCTTTTTTGGCGATTACTTGCAATGTATTCATCACCTCATCTCGGTACCATTTTTCATCTTCCTTGAAAAAATCCGACCTAAGGTTTTGCAGTTTAATCTTGTCGAGATGACCAATAATATCTGGACAATCCTCTTCAATCATTTCTCGCGTAAGCTCATAATAACGGCTGACCGCGGCTTTAACATCGCCCTTAAAAATCTCGTGCAAGCCTTTTGTAAAAGTCTCTAAGGTTCCGTCTATTTCCCAACCTTTACCTCCTGTAAATGCATCTACAAAATGGACAGAACCTATGGTATAATCCAAACCTGCTGTTTGAAGAAAATCGGCCGTAGGGCCCATCTTATCTGGAATATAATCCACTTCTAAGCCGAGAAGGATTTCAATTCGATCTTCGTATTTCTGCTTTAGACGATAAATCTCTTCGCAGTAACCTTCAAGGTCGTCCATTTTCATGGCCCATTTGCAATTGAAGAACGGCACGGGCGCGTGAGAAGAAAAGCCATAAACGGGCATTTCGAGGGCTAGTGCTTTTCGGATGTAATCTTCGGGGGCGTTTGTTCCGTCACAATAGTTAGTGTGACTGTGGTAATTCGTCCAGGACATTTTTAAATGTAGTGCAGAAGTAAATACTCAATTAAACAAGTGACATAATTGCTCTTGTAACCTTTTGATGGTGCAAAGAAATGTCAAATTCCTATATGATTTACAAAATTCACCGCGTTAAGGATTGAAGCAGCATCCTTTTTCATTAGAAGAACCTTCGACAACCTCTGGGTTTACTGAAAAAGATATAGCGGAAAGCCTGATCGCCACGCATTAGGTTTTGATTGTGCTTAACCAAGTTGACTTGGCGGGAACGCCCACTTCGACTTAGCTCGGTGCAGGCTTCTCTTCATCAATTATGTTTCAATAATGGAAACTGCGTGAGTTCGGGAGGTGTTTTTTTCGATTTGGAGCAATACTAAAGCTAACATGTTGATGTTTATAAATGGGAAGCGCGCTCAACTTGCTAGCATCCGTCTATAGATACTTTCGATACCGAGTATAATTACCTCAACCTTTAAATAATCAACTATGAATTTGATGTTCATTCAAACGGCCATGGCGCAAGAGGCCGCAGATCAAGTAGAAGCCCCTGTAGAAGAGACGTTGTCTATCATTGATTTGATGACATCGGGCGGTATAGGCGGCAACATTATTATGTTGGTTTTGCTTCTGTTATCTATTGTTGCCATCTACATTTTTGTAGAGCGTTTTCTTACCATTAGCAAAGCGGGCGTGGAAGACCCTGCGTTTTTCAATGGCCTAAAAGACAGCATTCATAAAGGTGATCTTGCTACCGCTAAAACGCTTTGCACAACTACAAATACAGCTATTTCTAGAATGCTAGGAAAGGGTATTTCCAGAATTGGTCGTCCGTTGGGAGATATTTCTGCGGCTATAGAAAATGTGGGTAGACTGGAGACCTACAAGCTAGAGAAGAACTTGGCTACGTTGGCTACTATTTCGGGAGCGGCACCTATGATTGGTTTCTTGGGAACGGTTATCGGGATGATTTTGGCTTTCCACGAAATGGCTATGGCTGGCGGACAAGTAAACGTTGAGATGTTGGCTGGTGGAATTTACACCGCCATGACCACTACGGTTGCTGGTTTGGTAGTTGGAATTATGGCCTATTTGGGATACAACACATTGGTTGCTAAGGTGGAAGCGGTAGTTTTTAAGATGGAAGACCGCTCTACCGAGTTCATCGACCTACTTCACGAACCAGCATAGTCAATTATTAATTATGAATTAATAATTCAGAAAAAATGGGACTTAGAACAAGAAATAAAGTCAGCCCGAATTTCAATATGTCGTCTATGACGGATATTGTGTTCCTGTTGCTGATATTCTTCATGCTTACCTCTACGCTGGTTACAACCAACGCGCTGGATTTAGTTCTGCCGAGCAGTAATTCTAAGTCGGTGAAGAAGCAAACGGTGTCTGTTTCTATTGATAAGGCGTTGAAGCATTACATAGATCAGGATGAAGTTTCTGTTGGATCTATGGAAAACCTCATTCATCAGCGTCTAGCAGATGCAGAAGACAAAGTAATTGTGCTGAGAGTTGAGCAAGGTGTGCCCATTGAATATGCCGTTAAGGTGATGGACATTGCTTATCAGAATAAATACAAAATCGTTTTGGCAACAAAACCAGAGTAATGGATTTAGCAGAGAAGAAAAACAAACAAAAGGCGATGATTACATCGCTAGTCATACACGCGTTATTGCTGTTGCTCTTTCTATTCTTTGGGCTCACCACCATTCATCCGAAGCCTGAAGAAGGGATGATGATAAACTTCGGTAATACCGATATGGGATTGGGCGATACCGAAAGCGATCCTGCTCAATCTGAAGTTGTAGAAGATGCAGTGGAGGAAGAAGTTCAACCAGTCGAAAGCGTTGCAACACCTTCTGATCCCGTTGTTGAAGAAGAAGTGGTGACCCAAGAAATGCTAGAAGCGATTGCCCTTGAAAAAGAGCAAAAGAGAAAGCAGAAAGTTGAAGCTGAAGAAAGGGCTGAGGAAGAACGAATAGCGGCTGAAAAAGCGAAGGAACAAGCAGACAAACGTGCCGCAAGTGCCGCGCTTTTCGCCAAAGCCAAAGACGGACAAGGTAAAGGCGAAGGAGACACCCAGGCTGGTGGAAATCAGGGAAGTGCTGATGGAACCCCAGGTGCTCCACACGGTTTAGGCGGAAGTGGTGATGGCATGTCTTTTAACCTTGGTGGAAGAAACATGGTTTCGGCTCCTAAGATTGTAGATACTTCTCAGAAAGAAGGAAAAGTGGTGGTTGATATTATCGTAGATAGATACGGGAAAGTGGTAAAAGCTACCCCTGGAGCAAGAGGTTCCACCACCACTGACCGACACTTAGAAAAACTGGCTACCGAAGCGGCTTACAACACAAAGTTTAATGCCAAAGCAGATGCGGCCATTCAGCAAAAAGGCTCTATGACATTTGTCTTCATTTTGGAGTAATGAACTACGCAGGAACATTAGAATATCTTTTCAGCCAGTTGCCGATGTACCAACGGCAAGGAGCGGTAGCTTTTAAGAAAGACCTCACCAATACATTAGCGCTTTGCGAACTGCTGGGTAACCCTCAAAATAAGCTCAAAAGCATTCATATTGCCGGAACAAATGGCAAAGGTTCTGTAAGTCACATACTGGCTTCGGTGTTTCAAGAAGCTGGCTATAAAGTAGGCCTGTACACATCCCCTCACCTAACGGATTTTAGGGAACGAATTAAAATTAATGGCGAGATGATTTCGAAGCAATCTGTGATTGATTTCGTTGAGAAATACAAAGCTGCGTTTGAGGAAATAAAACCTTCATTCTTTGAAATGACCGTAGCGTTGGCATTTGATCATTTTGCAAATAGCAAGGTTGACATAGCCATTATTGAAACTGGTTTGGGCGGAAGACTAGACAGCACAAACGTGGTAACTCCAGAGCTTTCTGTAATTACAAATATTGGATACGATCATCAGCAGTTCTTGGGAGATACTCTTCCTGAAATTGCTGGAGAAAAGGCTGGAATCATCAAACCAAATGTTCCTGTTGTAGTTGGTGAATTCCAACAAGAGGTTGGAGAAGTATTTGAAGGAAAAGCACGAGAAACCAACAGTCGCGTACGATTTGCCAACCGCGAATGGGAAATACGAAAGCAAGTCTTGGAAGACGATAAACTTCTGCTAGATGTCCGTCATTATGACGGAATAGAATTGCAGGTTGAAAGCGGGTTATCAGGGCCGCATCAAGCCAAAAACTTAATCACAGCATTAGAAGTTGTTCGAACACTTTCAAATGCAGGCTGGAATGTAACGTGCGAACACTTTAAAGCAGGAATAAAAGCCGTTGTTACCAACACAGGATTGAAAGGTCGTTGGCAAGTTTTGGGTCGCAATCCACTGATTATTGCAGATACGGGTCACAACCGAGAAGGATTAGAACCAAACATCAAACGCTTGCTTTCAAACCGAAATCCAAACCAACTCCATTTTGTTTGGGGAATGGTGAACGATAAAGATGTTCCTAAAACGCTTGCAATGCTTCCTAAAGAAGCTTTTTATTACTTCTGCAAGCCTAATGTTCCAAGAGGGTTGGATGTTTCTGTACTGTCTGAAAAGGCTACAGAAATCGACTTGAGTTTTTCTACGCACAATTCGGTACAGACTGCTTTAGAAGCAGCTAAAAGCAAAGCTAAATCCGAAGACATCATTTATGTGGGCGGCAGTACGTTTGTGGTGGCCGAAGTAGTTTAGTTCGCTCTGCTAGTGAGTTTAAACCACATCAGCAGCTTTTAACCGCTTCATTTTTACAACCAGTTTTTCCAGCTCTTGAAAACCGATAGTTTGCTGTGCATCAGAAATACTTTTTTCTGGTTGCGGATGTGTTTCTACGATTACCCCATCAGCACCAGCAAGTAATGAAGCAAGAGCCAGTTGCGGAACATACTTTCTAAGCCCGATGCCGTGTGATGGATCAGCAATAACAGGAAGGTGAGACTTGTCTTTCAGAATAGCAATGGCGTTCATATCCATCGTGTTTCTATAAGCCGTTTCGAATGTGCGGATGCCTCGTTCGCAGAGAATTATCTTCTCATTTCCGGCAGAGAAAACGTACTCGGCCGCCTGAAGCAATTCATCAATTGTACCCGACATTCCTCGCTTTAGCATTACAGCTCTATCCACTTTTCCTAAAGCATCTAATAAGTTGAAATTTTGAGCATTTCGCGTCCCTACTTGAAAAATGTCCACATAAGGCGCCATCTCATCAATTTGCCTCACATCCATTACTTCACTAACGATTTTCAGTCCACGTTCTCGGCAGTGTTTGTACCACAATTTCAGGAATTCCAAACCGCCACCACGATAAGCATACGGTGAAGTCCGTGGTTTGTAAACACCTCCACGCATGATTTTTATTCCTTGCTCCACCAATTTATCAGCCACAGCTACAATCTGTTCTTCTCCTTCAATAGAGCACGGCCCAGCCATTAACGACCACTCATTGCTTCCAATTTGCACGCCATCTCCAAGATCAACGGTGGTAGTCTCGGTCTTCCACATTCTACTTACCAATTGATAGCCATCATCCACAAAATGAATGTCGTCTACACCATCAAGACAACCGATGGCCCGAATGTCAAATTCCTTTCCGCCAAGGCCAATGAGGTAGTTTCGAAATTGAGTGCCAACATGCGAAACGGTCATTCCGCTTAAAACCATGGTTGATTCAATGTTTTGCCGTTCTGCAGTACTGCAATTGGGTGTCAATTGTATAATCATGATGTAATTTTTGTTGAGGTGCGAATACCGGCAATAAAGTGTTTGACGTGCTCATTTGTAAAGCCTTCGGCTGAAAGAGACCGAATAAAAGCTGACCCTATAATTGCGCCATTTGCGTATTGACAGGCATTGGTAAAGCTGGCATTATCAGAAATCCCAAAACCGATAATTGTCGGGTTTTTCAATTCCATTTTCTTAATCCGCTCAAAATATTCCAACTGAGATTTGGAAATACCGCTCTTAGAACCCGTAATACTATTGTCGGCAACCACATAGATGAAAGCTTCAGACAGCGTATCGATTTTCCTAATTCTTTCCGTTGAGGTTTGTGGAGAGATGAGAAAAACTGGATGCACTCCTTTTTCTCTAAACAGCGTGGCATATTGCGTTTCATAAAGATTCAGAGGCAAATCCGGAATAATTACTGTGTCTATATCCAATGATTGGCATTTGCTCAGAAACCGCTCCAAGCCAAACCGAAGCATAGTATTGAAATAACCCATTGGGATTAAGGGAATATGAACCTTGCTTTTGATGGATAAAAGGTCTTCGAAAAGCCCAGATACGGAAAACCCATTAGCGAGCGCCTTTTGGCTCGACTCCTGAATGACCGGACCATCTGCCAACGGATCTGAATACGGAATCCCAACTTCAATCATATCAACCCCTGCATCTTGCAAAGCCAAAATAAGCTCGGTGGTATTGCCTTTTTCTGGGTAATCACTCGTTATGTAGATGGAGAGCAAATCGCTTCCAGAGCTTACGTTTTGTCCTGTTTTATTCATAGACCGAGGTATTCTAAGTATGTATTCAAATCCTTATCGCCACGGCCAGAAAGGTTTATCACAATCACTTCATCTTTGACGATTGTTAGCTTTTCTAAAGCGGCTAATGCATGGGCACTTTCAATTGCTGGAATAATACCACTAGTTCTGGTCAACTCATATCCTGCTTTCATAGCTTCCTCATCCGTAATACTTAAGTAGGTTCCCCTACCTATTTCTTTCAAATGAGCATGCATGGGACCAACACCTGGGTAATCCAACCCAGCAGAAATACTGTGTGGTTCTATGATTTGACCATCCTCATTCTGCAGAAGTTTGGTCATAAACCCATGGATAATCCCGTTACTTCCGCGAGCTATACTGGCAGCCGTTTTTCCTGTATCCAATCCTAAACCAGCGGCTTCTACTCCAATCAATTCTACATTTTCATCTTCCAAAAAATGATAGAACGCTCCAGCAGCATTGCTTCCTCCACCAATGCAAGCCACTACCTTATCTGGCGTTTCCCTTCCTTCTTGCTCCAAAAGTTGTTGCTTTATTTCTTCCGAGATAACCGATTGAAAAATGGTAACCATATCTGGAAATGGATGCGGCCCTACAACCGACCCAATCACATAATGCGTGTCTTCGGGGTGATTTATCCAATCCCGAATAGCCTCGTTGGTGGCATCTTTAAGCGTACGACTGCCTGATTCTACGGGTACCACCGTAGCACCAAGCATTTTCATGCGCTGCACGTTAGACGACTGCCTTTCCACATCTTTGGCGCCCATATATACAATGCATTCAATGCTGCGCAGGGCGCAGGCGGTTGCGGTTGCAACACCATGCTGTCCTGCTCCGGTTTCTGCAATTACCCGCTTCTTTCCAAGCCTTTCGGCCAGCAATATCTGCCCAATAGCATTGTTGATTTTGTGTGCTCCGGTATGATTCAAGTCTTCACGTTTCAAATAGATTCGAGCGTCATATCGACTTGAAAGAGCATCAGAAAAATACAGCGGAGTTGGGCGACCGACATAATCTCTCAGGAGCTTATTGAACTCCGTTTGAAAGGATGGGTCATTGATTATCCGTTCATAATTCTGCTCTAATTCCAATACATTGGCGTGGAGCATTTCTGGAATAAACGCGCCACCATATTCGCCATAAAAGCCTTCACTAGGCTGGTATTTGTTCTTAACGTATTTCATGTAAGAATTCTTTCAATAGTTCGATGTTTTTTATTCCAGGGCTGGTTTCAAAACCGCTGTTAAGGTCTATTCCCGCAAACGCTGTGTGGCTTATACTTTTAATCTGATTGGCATGGTTTGGGCCAATTCCACCACTAAGTAAAAATGGAGTGGTTTGAGAATAGGCCTTCAGTAAATCCCAGTTGAACAAAACTCCGTTGCCGCCAGCGCTTTTTCCTTTGGTGTCGAAAAGCAGGTAATCGCAATAAGGTGCATATTCCCCAACTGCAGAAGTCGGAAACGTTTCTCCAACAGAAATAGCCTTGATGATTTTAAGACCTTTTGCTCTGAGTTCTTTCAATTGACTTATGGGTTCTGAGCCATGCAGTTGGACAGTAGAAAAGCCATGTTTCTCAACCATTTTCATAATCTGCGAGGTTGATGTGTTTACAAATACGCCAACCTGTGCGGTATTCGTAGAAACTGCTACCTCATTTCCTACGTCTCTTGGAGATGGCGCATGAAAAATCCGTCCAAGAAATTGAACCCCAAGCAAACCTGCTTCAGCTAGATTTTCGGCTTCTACCAACCCACAGATTTTGACAATCATTTTGTCGCTCTTAATTCTTGTACAAACCGAGCCAGTTCTCTGCCTGGATGAGCACTGCGCATAAACGCTTCTCCGATTAAAAACCCTTTATAACCGTGCTTGCGTAGCATAAGAATATCTTCTGGACTATGTAGTCCGCTTTCCGAAATGAGGGTCAGGCTATTGTCTAATTTACTGGCAAGATCAATGGAGGTCTGTAGATTAACCTCCATCGTTTTGAGATTGCGATTATTCACTCCAAGTACAAAATCAGATACTGGTAATTGCTCCAATTCTTCTTCAGAATGTACCTCTATCAACACTTCTAAACCTAATTTTCGAGCGGTTGAATGATACTGTGCTAACCGCTGTTTGTCCAGCGTGGCAGCGATAAGTAAAATCGCATCCGCGCCAATGGAACGTGCCTCCAAAATCTGGTATTCATCCACAATAAAATCCTTACGAAGAATTGGACAGTAATTGGCTTTTCTGGCTTCTGTTAGGTCTTCATCCTTACCAGCAAAATAGGTTGGTTCGGTTAATACCGAAAGAGCAGAAGCTCCGCCTTGCATGTAGGAGATGGTGGTGTCTTTTACATCAGCATATGCGTTTATTATGCCTTTAGATGGGCTTTTCCGTTTGAATTCTGCGATGATACCCGATTTATCAGACCGATTTAAATAGGCCTTCAAACTGACGGTTTCTGCTTTGAAGTAAGCGCTTTTCTCTAGCAACGCTATTGGATATAGCGCTTTCTTCTCCTGCACTTGTTTTGCGCGGTTAGCGCATATTTCTTCTAATAAACTCATCCAATCAGTTTTTTAAGTGTTTGCTCTGCGTTGCCGCTCATTAGCGCTTCCTCTGCTATTTTTCGGCACTCCTCTATACTTGAATCTTGCTCAAAACATTGTATGGCTAATGCAGAATTAGCAATAACAACCGCGTTTTGTTCTGTAGTGCCGTTTTTACCAATAATGCTCTTAAACATGTTTGCCGATTCTGCCAACGTAGTTCCTCCATAAATCTTTGCAGGATTAATTGCTGCTGTTCCAAATATCTCAGGTTCCAGTAAATCCTCTCCAAGCGAACTGTAAGTCATTGTATCCGATGTAAGGGAAACTTCATCATAGCCATCCAACGAGTGGATTACTCTGTATTTTTTTTCTTCTTCCTGAAGAATGAAGTGATAAAGTCTGGCCAATCTGAGGCTGTAAACTCCCACCAACTGCCGTTTTGTTTTGGCTGGATTAACCAACGGGCCTAGAATATTAAAAATGGTTTTGATGCCCAACTGGCTCCTCACTGGCCCAACATGTTTTAGTGCAGGGTGAAATAATGGAGCGTGCAAAAAAGTGATGTTGCAAGCATCTATTTCTCGTTTTAGCTTATCAGTGTCATTACTAAACTGATATCCCAACTGCTCCATTACGTTGGAAGATCCGCTGAGAGAGGAAACTCCATAGTTTCCGTGTTTGGCCACTTTATAACCAGCTCCCGCCACAACAAAACTGGAAAGGGTGGAGATGTTGAAGGTGTTTTTACCATCGCCACCAGTTCCGCAAAGGTCAATAGCATCATAGCTTTCTAATCCGCAAGGCACACTCAGATCAAATAGTGCTTTTCGAAAACCCTTCACCTCATTAATGGTCAAGTCTCTGGAGCTGATGCTTATTATTAATGCTGCATTCTGCGCTTCGTTAAATGTTCCTGCCCCAAAATCCTGCATTAGCTCATACGCTTGGTCTGAACTGAGGCCAGTTCCAGACATGAGTAGGTCTATGGTTGATTTGAATTCCATGTTCAAATAAGTTCTAGGAAGTTCTTTAATATGATGTGCCCGTCATCCGTTAAAATACTCTCTGGATGAAACTGTACCGCCCAAACGGGGAACACTAGATGCCTGATTGCCATCGGCACTCCGTTCTCATCTTTTGCCGTAATGAGGCAGTTTTCAGATAACGTTTCGGGGCTCACTGCCCAAGAGTGGTAGCGACCAACTTTTGTTTTTGGCGGCATGTTTTTAAACATCGGATCTGCACTTAGTTCAATTTCTGTGCTGACTCCATGCAACGGGTTTTCCAAGTTGAATAATGTGGCTCCCATAACTTCGGCAATTGCCTGCATACCCAAGCAAACCCCAAAAATGGGTTTCTTGCCTAATTGGCTTCTTATCAATTCTAAAAGAATACCCGAATCCTTTGGTAAACCTGGGCCCGGAGAAAGAATGAATGCATCGTATGTGCTAGCCTCTTCTACAGTAATCACATCGTTACGAACGACATCAAAAGAGTGGATAGAAAGCTCCTTAACCTGCTGCACCAAATTATAGGTGAAGGAGTCGTAATTATCTAAAATGAGGATTTTCTTTTTCATAACCCCTCAGCCATTTTTAGCGCCTTTCTTAGGGCACCAAGTTTATTATTCACCTCTTCCAATTCCTTTTCGGGTTCGGAGTTGAGTACAATCCCTGCTCCTGCTCTATAATGCAACGTGTTTCCTTTTCCTAAGAAAGACCGGATGACAATGGCCTGATTTACACCTCCATCAAAATCAATAAATCCAACACTTCCTCCGTAAACACCTCGCGATTCTCCTTCTAACTCAGCCAAAAGTTGAATGGCTTTCACCTTTGGCGCACCAGAGAGAGTTCCTGCCGGAAAAGTATCGGCAAGCACATGGATTCCTGCTTTTTTATCGGCAAGATTGCCCTGCACCTTTGATACCATGTGAATAACATGGCTGTATTGATGAATGCTCTTGTATTCACTCACCTTTACATTATCACAATGGCGATTCAGGTCGTTACGGGCAAGATCAACCAGCATGGCGTGCTCAGCCAACTCTTTGGGGTCTTCCAATAAGGCTTTAACTGCCTCAGAATCAACCACCTTGTTTCCTGTTCTTTTGTACGTGCCCGCAATAGGATTTACGGTGGCTACCCCGTTTTTAATTTGCAGTTGAGCTTCGGGTGAAGACCCAAATAGCTTGAATTTTCCGTAATCGAAGAAGAACATATATGGAGATGGGTTTACGTGTCGCAAGGCCCGATAAACATTGAATTCGTCTCCAGAATAAGAATGGCTAAAATGCCGTGATAACACCATCTGAAAAACATCCCCAACTTGACAATGAACCTTGGCTCGTTTTACCTTTTCTAGAAACTCAGTGTCTTTGTCTTGGCAATGCTCGTTGCCTTGCAGCTTGAAATTATAGGTTCCACTTTGCTGCTCCATCAGCTTAGGAATCAAGTTTTGTAACGTAGAAGGTGCTGCGTCAATTGTGTTTTCTTGGAAGATTAACTCGCCATTGAAGTGATTAAAACTGATTACGTAACGATACAACCGGTAGTCAAAAATCGGAAGTTCAGAATCCAGATTTGGGCAAAGGTTGGCTTCCTTGGTTTCAAAATACCGAACCGATTCAAAGCTTTGAAACCCGAAAAAACCATTGTGACCTTTAAGGTCTTCTCCGCTAGAAAACGACTGTGCAAATTCGCTCAACGCATCTTGTATCCTTTCATCAGAGCGTAGCTCTCGAGAGGTTTTTTCAGTTCCGATGAAAGTACTTAGCACGTCATTTTTAAAACTGATACCTGCTATTGGCACGGCACATAGTATAGAATGTGCGTAGTTCTGATCGTCCACCTCCGAGCTTTCCAAAAGAACGGATTGCGGAAAGATGTTTCGAAGATTGAGGTACATTCCAACTGGTGTTACCCGATCGGAAAATGTAGAGTCTTTATATGTTTTTATAGACGTCATAAAATGGTGTAAAATAAAAATGGCCTACCGAGCGGCAGACCATCCTATAAATCTAATATTAGTGTAGGTGCTTTCCGTTCAGCTGAAATTATCAGTTGAGTGCCACCAAATATTTTTTATTGTCCTATTCATTTTGCTAGACAAACATAACCGATTTATGGCAAAGTGGTTGTCCGTTCGCACTTAATTTAAAACGAATAATCCATCAAAACATGTGTTGACGCATTCCGAAACGGGTTAAAAAAAACAAGCAACTCGAATCCGGAATACTCCAATTGAACTCAAACTTGGTTTTGTGGAGCACTTACGTTGAAGTCTGCATAGCGACTTCTCCTCACATTTTAAGAGAAGGGGAACTTGATGGCGTTAATGTTTCGAGAAACGCTTCTGCCTTTAGAAGAAGGCGATCCTTACGCTCAATATTCATTTTGTCAAAGGTTCTTACCATCATATTCAATCGAGGATTTTTACTGAAGAAATCTCGATTAGCTTGAATAAAACGCCAAAACAGGCCATCCCAAACCTCATTCCAATCACCTTTGGGATAATTACTCATTTTCATAACGTAGTTAGATCCGCTGATGTATGGCTTAGTAGCGAACAGTCCTCCATCTGCAAACTGACTCATTCCGTAAACGTTAGGAACCATCACCCAATCGTATGCATCGATAAATAACTCCATAAACCACTCGTACACTTCATCCGGATCAAACTCGCACAAAACCATGAAATTTCCTAGAATCATCAAACGTTCGATGTGATGGCAGTAGCCTGTTTCATTCACTTTCCGAATGGTCTCATCTACAGGTATGATTCCTGTTGTTCCATCGTAAAACGAACTCGGAATCTTACGTTTGAAACCCCAAAAGTTGGTGGTACGTGATTCAACACCTTTGCATTCATACATGCCACGAATAAATTCTCGCCACCCCATAATCTGACGAACAAACCCTTCTAATGAATTGATTGGGACGTTGTGTTTTCTTGCATATTCAATCGCAGCATTTACCACGTCTAATGGCTGCAACAAACCAACGTTCATCATTGGGGTAAGCACACTATGATTCAAAATGGAGGCGTCCCTAACTATCGCATCCTCATAATCTCCAAATTGATGAAACCTTGTTTCTAAAAACTGTTGTAGCCAGATTTTAGATTGGGTTTTCGTGTATGGGTATAGCGGCTCATCATTTATTTGACCGTAGTTTTTCGAGAAATTGGCCGCCACGTAAGTTTTAGCTTCAGTCCAAACTTCATCGGCTTTTGGAAACTCAACCGGTGGAGGAGTTTCGTGTTTCGGATATGCTTTCCTGTTATCCACATCAAAAGTCCACTTGCCACCTGCAGGAAGATTAGGGCCATCCATCAGAATGTCTCTTTGCTTACGCTGCTGTTTATAAAACGAGGTTTGAAAGAACGATTTCTTGTCAGACCGAAAAAAAACACTCAGGTCTTTTCGATTATT
>Ga0208903_1000456_pt1 | contig 33020 bp, 18 predicted proteins | sample AntAceMetag02UKJ_FD_184769 | JGI IMG/M metagenome (GOLD analysis project Ga0208903, IMG submission 184769) | Saline lake microbial communities from Ace Lake, Antarctica - Antarctic Ace Lake Metagenome 02UKJ (SPAdes) (version 2) | ecosystem: Environmental > Aquatic > Non-marine Saline and...
GATAGACGTGTCAGCTATGGGGATTCAATAGGGTTCTTCTTCCTAGCAGAAGGCAAGTTGTTGTTTTCGATGCGAATGGAGGAGGGGAAAAGGCCTTGATCAGTAAATCTCTCGCTTCGCTCTTGCAATTAATGTTTTGGGAGAATCTGCAGAGGACCGAACAATCTCTTTTCCACTTTTTTTTAAAATCGAACTCATAATATCCTAATTTTATGAGCGTGTACTCAAATTGTGGTAATTTGTTACTTTAGCTACCGCAGGTTGAGTGCAACAATTACTGACATTGACAAAAACGCATACGACCACCAACATTATGATGGTTTAAAGCTGATAGCCATGCAGAGCGGAGGATAACTAAAATAAAAACATGAAATCGATTACAAAAATCATTATTGGATTGGCAGGCATTGCGGCTATTGGACTTCTATCCTACTATTTAGTAACAAAAGAAAAAAATATTGGTGTAATTGAAATAGACATATCCAATCCAGACCAAAATACTGTTGCCACAGTACAGGTGATTCAGGACACAATACCCGATAGAATTGAAAAAGCATTGAATCTTGATGGCGAAGAATTTAAATTAACTAAAGATGAGGGCATATATATAAATTCAACAAAAGATAAACTGTTGGTGATAAAGGAAGATATATGGAATAATATTATCCGAAAAATACAAAAAGAGTTACCCGAAATTCCTGCAGATTGTGATCAGAAATATATAATTCCTGACTTATCAGAATATAATTTTGTTGGATTACTCACATACTTAGCTGATAGTAGAAATACTAAAATAACCTCTGCATACACGGCAATTGAAATTAGAAACGGGAATGCAAAATCATTTGGAGGAGGTGGGATTTGTTGCGATTGCGAGGGTGCAGAACCTCTTGTGCCTCAACAAGTGGATGCAGTTATTGTAAGGTAGATCCCACCAGTATCTCACAACGGTTTTAAAAAAAAAATGGGGTTTGAGGGCTTAATTTAAAGTTTGTTTTGTTTCGTCTATCTTCAGTACTTAATGGAAAGTTTCGGGCTTACAAATTGCTCTTTCCGCTTAAAGACTGAACTAGCTATGTAGCACTTTTAAAATGGTAAAATTCTTCTGATGTTTTCTTATTAAGAGCTGAATGAGGATCATATTTATTGTACTCATCGACCCATCTTTGGAGCAGATGTTCCACTCTTCCTGTGTTAGCGGCAAATTCGTATTAGCTATGGAAATTCATTAGAGTGCTTCTTTCTAGCCGAAGCTAAGTTGTTGTTTTGGTGCGAATGGTGGAGGGGATAAGGCAGCTCCTTTTCGATCGTCTTTGCAATGAAAATGGACTTTTTCATTGCCGACTTCTAAAGACTTGTGATTGGAGATACCCACTTTGTGTGTAGAGCGTGTTAAGTATTCCACCACGGTTTTAAGGCAAGAGAACGGACGCTGGGCATAGACAGTTTGATTTTTAAGACATGTGGAGAAGCTTTGTTTCCCATTGGAATATCCACCGATGGTAACTTGCTCTTCAAATTTGGCGAAGTGATTAGGAAATCCAGAGATCTATCTCTTCGCTCTTGCAATTAATGTTTTGGGAGAATCTGCAGAGGACCGAACAATCTCTTTTCCACTTTTTTTTAAAATCGAACTCATAATATCCTAATTTTATGAGCGTGTACTCAAATTGTGGTAATTTGTTACTTTAGCTACCGCAGGTTGAGTGCAACAATTACTGACATTGACAAAAACGCATACGACCACCAACATTATGATGGTTTAAAGCTGATAGCCATGCAGAGCGGAGGATAACTAAAATAAAAACATGAAATCGATTACAAAAATCATTATTGGATTGGCAGGCATTGCGGCTATTGGACTTCTATCCTACTATTTAGTAACAAAAGAAAAAAATATTGGTGTAATTGAAATAGACATATCCAATCCAGACCAAAATACTGTTGCCACAGTACAGGTGATTCAGGACACAATACCCGATAGAATTGAAAAAGCATTGAATCTTGATGGCGAAGAATTTAAATTAACTAAAGATGAGGGCATATATATAAATTCAACAAAAGATAAACTGTTGGTGATAAAGGAAGATATATGGAATAATATTATCCGAAAAATACAAAAAGAGTTACCCGAAATTCCTGCAGATTGTGATCAGAAATATATAATTCCTGACTTATCAGAATATAATTTTGTTGGATTACTCACATACTTAGCTGATAGTAGAAATACTAAAATAACCTCTGCATACACGGCAATTGAAATTAGAAACGGGAATGCAAAATCATTTGGAGGAGGTGGGATTTGTTGCGATTGCGAGGGTGCAGAACCTCTTGTGCCTCAACAAGTGGATGCAGTTATTGTAAGGTAGATCCCACCAGTATCTCACAACGGTTTTAAAAAAAAAATGGGGTTTGAGGGCTTAATTTAAAGTTTGTTTTGTTTCGTCTATCTTCAGTACTTAATGGAAAGTTTCGGGCTTACAAATTGCTCTTTCCGCTTAAAGACTGAACTAGCTATGTAGCACTTTTAAAATGGTAAAATTCTTCTGATGTTTTCTTATTAAGAGCTGAATGAGGATCATATTTATTGTACTCATCGACCCATCTTTGGAGCAGATGTTCCACTCTTCCTGTGTTAGCGGCAAATTCGTATTAGCTATGGAAATTCATTAGAGTGCTTCTTTCTAGCCGAAGCTAAGTTGTTGTTTTGGTGCGAATGGTGGAGGGGATAAGGCAGCTCCTTTTCGATCGTCTTTGCAATGAAAATGGACTTTTTCATTGCCGACTTCTAAAGACTTGTGATTGGAGATACCCACTTTGTGTGTAGAGCGTGTTAAGTATTCCACCACGGTTTTAAGGCAAGAGAACGGACGCTGGGCATAGACAGTTTGATTTTTAAGACACGTGGAGAAGCTTTGTTTCCCGATGAAATATCCACCGATGGGAACTTGCTCTTCAAATTTGGCGAAGTGATTAGTAAATCCAGAGATCTCTCGCTTCGCTCTTGCAATTAATGTTTTGGGAGAATCTGCAGAGGACCGAACAATCTCTTTTCCACTTTTTTTTTTTAAATCGAACTCATAATATCCTAATTTTATGAGCGTGTACTCAAATTGTGGTAATCTGTTACTTTAGCTACCGCAGGTTGAGTGCAACTCAAAAGCAAGTTATTTGTAAGCCGTAAAACTGTGATTTTCTTCCTGTCAGGAACTGATACAATTAAAGCACAATAGCCTATTAAAATCAACTTGAGTGAAATTGTAACTGTGCAAGAAAAACATGGAATCTGACCAGAAAACAAAAATTAAAGATCCTCCCTTTTACACCAAAAAAGGAAGACTTCCTACAATACCGGCCGTATCTGCATAATTGCCCCTTTGTTATTCTTTTGGGCTTTCAATGATGTGTTTGTGTGCCCAGAAAATCATGCCTCTTTTACGGTTTACCCACGCATAATTATTTTAATGTGTGTTCGTGAAGCCCCTCCGCTTTGTTCTGTTCGTCGGTTCCAGATTTTTGATCTCGATTCATTACTCCTTTGAGTCGTGCACTCCACTTCGTTCCGGGTCAGTGCATGGGTCACCCAAAACCACCTTGCGAATTACTAATGCTTCTAGGCGTTACCCCAGAGCATAAGGCACTTGCACCCTCTAGATTAATAAACTAGTTTTAAGCTAATATAAAAGAGGTCCATGCTGTCAAACACAACAGGTCGCGCACTATAGCGCCACAAATCCCGCGCACGGCTAAGAAAAAACAAGCCGTTTCCGTTCTCCAGCGCGAACCTTAGATATGTTGGCGCACATTAAAAATAAAGGATGTAACTCGCGGAAATTTAAATCGAATTAGGACAGAAAAAGTATGATAGATAATACGATATCAAAACCTGAAATAGAAGGAAAAAGCAACAGCAAAGGGTTTTTGTTTGACTTGGTTATTTACATTTCTATAATGTTTTTAGTTAGAGAAATTTATATCCCAAAAGTGGGATTTATAGCAAATGGACTTTTTTGGTCATTGACAACCTTGGTCATAGCTACGTGGAGAATGAAAGTAAGAAATATTACTTGGCAAGAATTGGGCTTACGAAAACCAGATAATTTATGGAAAACATTAGGGGTCGCGGTTTTAATTCTTGGGGTCACAATGATTTCATTGGTGGCATTTAATATTTTCATAGATCATTTGCCATTTTCCCTGGAAGCAGACACTTCATCTGAAAGTGCTGTTTCTAAATTTGGAAATCTGAAAGGAAATTGGGCACATTTATTTTTAATTATCCCTTTTGTTCTACTTGAATCAATGTTAGAGGAATTATTAGACAGAGGCTTTTTAATGAATTGGATTGAAAAGTTGTTTTCTTCGACATCTTTAGCAACTGTTATTGCCGTGCTTTTACAAGCGGCAATTTTTGGTTTTAGGCATTCGAATGATTTTTCAGAAAGATCAATTACTGTTGGTATTATTGGTTTAATTATGGGAATAGCATATGTGAAATTTGGACGAAATTTATGGGCATTAATTATTGCTCATTGTATACTTAATGCTGGCTCTATGATTGGAAGAGTGCTTTAATTTAAATTAAGATCCGATAAGGTGAAGTTGAAGGAGAGTTTGACGATAATTCCCCCTCTCGTTTAAGATTTTTTCGTCTGAAGTACAATCGTTCAAATGGCATCAACGAATTTTCTTTCATCATAAAAGAGGGCTCTGAATATTCTGACTAGTTTAGGATAGAAAGTAAAAATGATAAAGCTGAGTTGATTGGGCTATTGAGAGAGGTATGCACTGAGAACAAACTAGATTATAACATAGTAAAACCTCTGCTACAGCCCAAGAACTGTCAAGAGCACTAGGAGTTGAAAAGACTGATTAAGGGAGAAGAATAGCATAGGGGTAGCGCTTTTATTATTAAATTGTATTGATACTGCTGAATAGAATAACACTAAAACCCCAATGCCATTTAACCAAACCACCTCATGGGCTATGAAGCATCCGCAGAAACTTTTTCTGCTAGACGGATTGGGAGCGTTGTTTTCTGCGGTCATGCTGGGAATTGTTTTCGTGGAACTGGAAATGTATATCGGCATTCCGAAGGCAACATGCCACCTGCTTGCTTTTATCCCTTGTCTTTTTGTGGTGTATGATTTCTTCTGTTACCATTTTGTGCGAAGCATAGGTCCGTTTCTGCAGATCATCGGAATCATGAACATCGCCTACGTTCTGCTTTCTGTATCATTGGCAATGCTTCATATTGAATCGATCACATTTATGGGATTTGGTTACCTTTTTCTTGAAATTGTGATGGTGCTATTCTTGACAGTTGTTGAGCTGAAAGTAGCTAAAAGAATAATAGGGAAGTGAGCTGTATTGCAGCTATTTAAGTTCCTTGTAAAACTAATTTACCCAATTTCACACTTCTTAATCCTCTATAAACCCGCTTCAAGCTATGTTTGAGAAAAACCAATCAATGTCATTTTCAAACATACTTCTTACCTGTACGATTTTATTCGTTGTTCTCTTCATTTCACCAGCGTGTTCGAGCACGTCAAAGACTGAGTTGCCGGCAAGCGGGAATCGCCAGCCCTCGCAAATTGATGCAGAAGTGAAATTACCATCACCTAAAGTCTATGGCAAATCTGATGTTGTTTCGTGCGCCTTTTTAGACAATGAAGGGGTGTTATGGTTTGGTACCAACCATGAAGGAGTCTTTTCCTATGACGGCGAAAGCTTCAAGCATTATTCGGAAGCAGAAGGTCTTTGCAATAACGCCGTTTTCAGCATAACCCAAGATGCCTTGGGCAATCTCTGGTTTGGAACCACCGAAGGGCTTTGCAAATTCAATGGGAAGACTTTTATTTCTGTGTCCATTCCTTGGAGTGGAAATGAAGAACTTTGGGGCTCCGGGATGAATGACAATAGGGTGATGTCACTGACCGCTGACAGCGATAGCGCAATTTGGTTCGGCACTTGGGGTGGAGGAGCTTACCACTATGATGGAGCTGAATTCATCTCTTTTTTGGCGAAGGAAGGACGCATTCAAGAAGATGGAAAGCACCGCAATGTGATTCAAAGCATCTTAATAGATCAGGATGAAAATAAGTGGTTTACTTCCATGACCCACGGAGGAATCAGCAAGCTTGATGGCGATTCAATGTCGCACTTCACCTCTGATGACGGACTCCTTAGCGACCAGTTCTTTTCCAGTTACCAAGACAGCAAAGGTAATTTGTGGTTTGGTTCCTTAGGGAACGGGGAAGAGGGGTTGGTGAAATATGATGGTACTTCGTTTCAGCACTTCAATACAACAAACGGCTTACCAAACAACAACATCATAGGAATTTGTGCAGATGACCAAGGCAATTTGTGGCTTGCCAGCGCACGAGGTGTGTTAAGCATTTTTGATGGAACTACTTTTTCTGTTTTCACCAATGAACATGAAGAATCATTTGAGGGCATACATTTCGTTATTAAAGATGCGAAAGGACATATGTGGTTTGGTGCCAGTTACGGACAGTTGTATCGGTATGATGGACAAGAGTTGACAGATTTCACCCAGAAATAGTATCTGAAGCTCTGAGATATAAAAATGATACTAGAGCGAAATCACTTTCGTACCTTTCTAAGAGACACAAACGCATGGAAGAATTTATCACCGTACGCTCATTTGACCTCCCCGCAGATTTCGCCATCGTGCGTCTTAAAATAGAGGCAGAAGGAATTGAATATCAAGTTGCAGATGAATTGACTGTAGAAACGTACAACTTAATTTCCCACGCCATCGGGGGGATCAAGCTGAAGGTCAGAAAGTCAGATTACGCTCGCACCAATGAGTTGTTGGAAGGTATGGGCTTTCGCGAAGGTAAAATCAAACCAAGATTGATAGACAAGATTTTGGCTGAGCCTGCTACCCAACGCAGATTGAAGTATGTATTAATCGGTTTTCTTTTGGTAGTGGTTTTGATAGTGGTCTTTGTGCTTACTTCTTAGCTATTCCATTCGCTCATTTGAACTGAAATAAGATTGTTTGATTGGTAGGTTTAGATTTGTCCGAGGGACCCGCCCGCCCCCGCCTGCCATCCAAGCATAGCAAAGATTGCAGCTCCATTTTTAATCACATAGCAAACCACTAAGTTTTCCTACTCTTATTTCACTGATGTATCCAATAGGTTTGTAGTCGTTAGCTCGCGTCATCCAAATCTGCGCCAATTAGAACTTTTTCACTTTCACATTTTAACGGGCCATTATGGAGCACAAACCACATGCTGCCATAATTCTGCCACCGCAAAGCAGTGATTGTATTTAAAGGAACAAATAGACTACACTAGGTTGGTTTACTTAACGTTCATCAACTTCAACCTAGATTCATTTCCATTTTGGTAGGTGATCACAACAAAATAAATGCCCGTTGGTGCACTGTTCAAATCGATTGAATAGTTTACATGAGGGTTGTTGTTGGTATCTACCAATCTACCCGTAGCATCAATGATTTGCATTGAGACAGCAGGGGAAGAGAGGTTGAGTTCAAACAACCCATTTCCGAATGTTGCTATTCGAACTTGATTTTCACGCTCATCTATTCCCGTATCAATGATGCTAAAGGATTCAGACCAAGAGCAGCCGTTGGCATCAGTTACAAACACCACATAGGGTCCTTGTCCTAAATTATCTGCTTCTTCGCCAATGTCAGAATTGCTCCATTGAATGAGATAGTCAGGCGTCCCACCTTGCACGTCAATGCTAGCAAAACCATTGTCGCCATCATCGGCATTTTCAATCGTCAACGTTCCGGTAATCTCTGTTGGAATTGTTATTGTGAAAGGAGTGACTGCTGAACAGCCCGAATCATCAAGCACTTCAACTTCAAAATTTCCTTCTGAAAGACTCATGTTGTCTTCAGCAGACCATAGGACGTCGTAGTTTCCTGACCCACCAGTGGGATTCACTTCAGCAAAACCAAATTCGTTAAAACACAGGGGAGAATCGAATTCCAAGTTGGTGACAATGGGTTCCGGTTGTGTGATCAAGACCGTATCTGCATCGATGCAGCCATTGACATCTGTCATGAGGAAGATGTATTCTCCTGCTTCTAGTCCGAATATGGCTTCACCAGAATAGGCGCCTTCGTTCCAGTCAACTGATTCAACCACAATGCCTGAAACATTGAAGAGTTCAATCATTGCATCGTTTCCATCTGCACAAGTGACGTTCGTAGTGTTCACTTGAGGGTCAGGAGATTCAGTTAGAAGCACCTCAATGGAAATGGTGTCAATCAGGTTGAATTCATTCGCTGCTATAACAGTATAAATTCCCGAATTCGTTATAGATAGGGTAGATTCCGTGGTTTCATTGTCCCACTCATAACTCAAAAGTTCTTCACCTGTTACAGTCAATAGACTGGTCTCATTTGAGCACAAGGAACCTGATATGACAATTTCAGGATCAAATGAAACGCCTTCAACTGCTGTTAGAACCTGGTTTGAAGGGAGATCATAGAGGGTGTCAATCCATCCGCTAGGCCACGTGATCTTTATAGAGTCTACCATTTCTGAAGAACCAAGTCCAAACATTTCTGTGTAACTGTCTTGTCCCATGTAATCTTCGCCACAATGAACAAATCGTTTTTGAAATTGACTACCAGTATACATTCTAATTGCAGAGCCTACTCCAAAAGTGTTTGAAACGGTTCCTTCCAATTTCACTTTCAACCAATTGTTCTCATTTGGTTGGTTCACGAGTACTTGAAAGTGCGGAGCGAAGGTGTGCAAGAGAAGATCTGTGAATCCATCATTGTTTAGGTCACCCGCTCCGCTTGCGTGCACATCTGAATCATCGTTTCCGATGTTTTCTGGCAGGGAATTAAAGGTGCCATTGGTATTTGAGAAGAAGACATTTGGTGTGTTTTCGTTTCCGCTGTATGTGGCAACGAATAAATCTTCGTCTCGGTCATTGTCGTAGTCGAACCACTGTGCTCCCCAGCAGACGTCATTGACTGCTACACCTAAGTTTTGGGCAACGTTTAGAAATGAACCGCCTTCAAATCGAAGCAGGAGATTTCCAAGGGCATCATTTGAAATGTAGAAGTCATCATCATCGTCATTCTCAAAGTCGCTCATAGACAATGACATCGCGAAAATACTTTGATTAAAATTGAGGTTAGGTCCCACGTTATTAAATGTACCGTCACCAAGGTTTTGGTAAATCGTATTTGGGTTGTCAATGCGGTCATTGATCACAGCGAGGTCTAACAAGCCATCCTCATTGTAGTCCATCCACAAAGACTGAAAGGAGTTTTGTACGCCATTGCTACAGTTGCAGGTGGCGTTCATATTGGTGAAAGTTAAATCACCATTGTTGCGGTAAAGGTAATTGGTAGTGAGACCTTGGCTGTCATAATTTGTAATGTAAAGGTCCAGGAAACCATCACCGTCATAATCACCCCATGATGCTCCATGGCTTTCCCAGAAATCAGTTTGCATGAGACCAGATGTTTCGCTGAATTCTACAAAACCGTTGGGACCGTCATTTACCCAGATTCGATTTGGGGAACTGCAATTGGTTGTGAAAAAGTCAAGGTCACCGTCATTGTCAAGGTCGACCCACATTGGGTGCCTTGCATTTCCAATATTGAAGATGCCCAAATCAACTTCAATAAGTTGGCCGTTTTGATCATTTTCGAAGAAGAAAACACCGTTGGGTGTTGCAAAGGTGGCATCATCCCAGCCGTCTAGATTAAAGTCTACGAAACTGCAGCCGTTGCCATTGTAATCATTGGAGATTACATTAGCTCCAACAAAATTCGTTGGGGTCATTTGGGCAAACAAATTCAATTGGAGACTGATTAAAATCAGGAATATCAACTTCTTCATATCCAAGTAGGATTTAGGAGCGTGCTTTCTGGGATTAATATTTCGTTTAAATGAGCACTTTCTTCAAAATAGATCATCTGTTTAGCTCAACTGAGACAAAGGTATTTTGAAAGTTCAAGCGAAAACCATTATTGAGACAGAAATTTTTTAAAAAGTTGCTGGATTGCAAGATTGGATTGCAATTTAGTTCGAATAAAGATTTAAAGCTTTTCTATCTTAAAATTAATAGTTCTGCCATCTACAAGTCCAATAAGAATGAAGTACAATCCAGGGGAGTTGGGGTTCAGGTCTACTTCAAAGGAGGTTTGAAAAAGGTCTCTTTGTTCTATTATTTTTCCATTTGTGTCTAGCAGCATCATTCCTTTAGCGTTAGAGCTGCTCTCTATGAAGAACCTGTTCTGTCCTAAAGAAATTAGTTTTACTCCTTGATCTTGTTCGGGAATGCCAAGATCAATAATGCTAAATGATTCGGACCATGAGCAATCGTTGAAATCTGTGGCAAAGACAACGTGGATTCCTTGGGACAATCCATCTGTTTCGGGGCCAATAACTGAGTTGCTCCATTGAATAGTATACGGAGGAGTACCCCCAAAGATGGTCAAACTTGCAGATCCATTAGCTCCATCATTTGCATCCTGAATTGAAAGTTCGGCAGAAAGAAGTGGAGGCGCATTGATATTAAAGGATTCGAGTGCTATGCATCCAGAGCTATCGGTCACCTGAACTTCATAGGATCCATCAACTAATTGGTTCGGGTTTTCCCCATTCCAATTCACTTCTAAAAGTCCTGTTCCTCCAGTTGGGTTTATTTCAGCTGTTCCATATTCGATATAGCAGGCTGGTTGCGTAATGTTTAGGCTTGTAAGAATGGGCGAAGGCTGTGAAATTGAAACTGTGTCAGAAGCCACACAACCATTAGAGTCTGTTAAAACGTAAGTATAATCACCTGGTTCTAGATCGAAAAGAGTTTCGTCGAAATAAGATCCATTGTTCCAATCAATCGTTTCAATAGCGACATCTGAAATGGAATATAAATGAATGAAGCCGTCTCCTTCTTCTGAGCAAGTCACGTTAATAGCGTTAACTAAAGGAACGAGTGGGGGATTTAATTCCAAAGCAATGTCAACAAGGGCTGTAATACCGAATGGATTGGTAACAAACACAGAGTAGGTTCCAGAGGTTTCAATCAGACGGGTAGCATATAAGGAATTATCATCCCAGTCATAAAGTAGAATTACTTCACCGGTAACAGATAGGTAATTTAGTTCATTAGAGCAGAGGTTTCCGTTTACTGTAATTTCAGGGTTGAATGATACTCCTTCAGTAATACTAAAATTGGTTTTCAGCACAGGGTCCAGCACAGTGTCAGTCCAACCACTTGGCCACGAAACAACTATTGAATCAATTTCTGTTAAATTATCTAATCCAAAGTGTTCGCAAAAACTATCTTGTCCCATGTAATCTTCGCCTACATGAACCACCCGTTTCTGAACCATATCCTCACTGTAGATTCGAATAGTTGCGCCTACACCGAATGAATTGGAAACAGAACCTACAAGGGAAATTTTAATCCAGGATTTGTTATCAAGTTGATTCCTAAGAATAGAGAAACCGGCTTCATGGGTATGCAGAAGAATATCTGGAAAACCATCATTATTAAAGTCACCACATGAGGAGGAATAGGCACTGAGCTCATTTGAATCTATCACTTCGTTGTCTTGACTGAAGTTAGAGTTGTTGTTAACGAAAAATGCATTTGGTGTTACCGAAAACAGCGCAAAAGTGCCTACATAGAGGTCCACATCAGCATCATTGTCAAAATCAATCCACTGAGCTCCCCAACAAATATCATTGACTTCCATGTTTTGGCTGCAAGCTATATCCTCGAAGCTATTGTTGTGGTAGCGTAGAAAAAGGTTGTCATCTAAGCTATTCGTGATGTAAAAATCAGAATCGTCATCATCTCCCATTGTGAGAGACATAGCATAAATAGATTGATTGAAATTGATGCTCTGAGCAATATCAATGAAATTCCCTTCTCCTAAATTTTGAAAGAATGCATTTGGATAGGTAAGTCGGTCATTAATAACAGCGAGGTCTAGGAGACCATCGTCGTTGAAATTATGTCAGAGGGACTGAAAGGAATTTGAAACACCGTTGCTGCAATTGCAAGAATTAGTAACATCTGTGAACGTCAAATCGCCGTTGTTTTTATAGAGGTAATTTGTAACATTCCCTTCCACGTTGTAGTTGGTGATGTACACATCCAAAAAGCCATCATTGTTGTAGTCACCCCAAGATACCCCATTGGACAACCATAAGGTTGTTTGAAGAATTCCAGAAGATGTGCTTATGTCTGTAAATCCATCTTCAGCAGCATTAAGCCAAAGGCTGCAAGGGTTATTGAAGTTAGATGAGAAGAAGTCTAGGTCACCATCATTGTCAATATCAACCCAAATAGGATGTTTAGATTCGCCATAAACTGTGATTCCTAGATCCACTTCGTTAAATCCGCATTGTTGGTTGTTTTCATAGAATAAAACCCCATTTGTAGTGCTAAAAGTAGCGTCATCCCAACCATCCAGATTGAAATCTACGAAGCTGCAACCATTCCCATTTTCGCCTGAAGATTCAGCGCCTTCAGCCACGAAACTTGTGGGCGTCATTTGACCCCATGCCGCGCTGAAGTTCAACACCAGGAAAATGAAAGAAACGGGCTTAATCACTTTAGAATTAGTATTCGTTGACTAAACGAACTGTTAGATTGTAAAACTAAAAGATAGGTGCCAGCTGTCAGATGGTTTACTTCAAGTTTTGTTTTTGAGCTAAAAGATGCAGCAGTGAGCACTTTTCGTCCTTGCAGATCATAGAGGTCAATTTGTGTTAAAGGCAATAGTGATTCAATGAAAACAACATCCTCAGCAGGCTGAGGATAAATCAGGCATTCAAAATCTACCAGTTCAAGCACTGAAACGGCGGTAACAAGGATAGAATCAGAAACAATGCAGCCGTTTGAATCTTGTGCAACGATTGTATAAAACCCTGGAGATAAGTCGAATAGGTTTTGAGCGTCGGATGTAAACCCATCGGGACCAGACCATTGAAAGGTGTAATCACCAGTTCCGCCCTCAATCTCTAATGAAATTTGACCATCGTCTCCATTGACAGAAGGCTGTGAACTAAGGCTAACCACTACTTCCAGAACAGGGTCAATGGTAACCGTTCCGGAGGCCTCGCAGCCATTGGCATCAGTAACATATGGAAAGAAGGTTCCTGCGTTGGCATCATTCGGATTGAAACCTTGCCAAAATGTAGCATACGAAGGAGTTCCGCCAGAAATAGATACTGACACTGTAGTTACTTCACCAAAACATTCAGATTGTGTTACTTCGTATTCAGTAAGAAGCTCTTCGGGTTCAGTAACTTCAATTGTTTCAAAGACTTCACAACCATTTTCTGAGAGAACCGTTAATTCGTAAGTCCCTGCAGTTAGGTTTTCAAGTTCTGCATTTAAGGCGCCGTTGAGCGTATAACTTTCTATTGCTTCAGTGCCCAATACATCAATTGAAATGGCTCCACTCTGCTGGCCATAGCAAAGGAGATTCGTTACATTGATGTCAAGATTGAAATCATTGGTACCAATCACAGTAACAGTTTCAGAAGAATACGGTGTATTAAATATAGAATAGGAGAAAGTGTATTCGCCGGGAGAAGCAACCCAGATGGAATCAGCAAAAACTGAGTTGTTCCAGAGCACAGGTTCTGTGTTTGAAGCAAAAAGTAAAATACTATCTGTTAAGCAAAGATTCAGATTGGTGTAATCAATATTTCCTAGTACTTGGGCGTTGATTTCTGTTATTTCACCTTCAACGATCTTGATTTTCTGATCAACACTGATGTTGTAGGCTGTTTCTGTAAATCCGCCGGGCCAAATTACAGAGAGTGAGTCAACCATTTCAGCTGCGCCTAATCCGAAAATTTCAGTTTTAGAATTTTGCGTCATATAGCATTCACCGCCGTGCACTGTTCTTATCAATAGTTCATCTCCAAGGTAGACTTCAATGCGCGCCCCAAAAGCATCTATGTTGCAATTCACTCCCTCTAAAGCTACTTTTAGGTAATGATTGTTGTTTCCGTTATTTCGGAAGACATTGCTTGGTTGTGGAGCTTTATTCACGACCACTAAATCTGAAAAGCCATCATTGTTGAAATCTCCAATGGCTGTTGAGTGAGAGAAGGTGGCATCTCCATCAAACCCTGTGCTTGCAATGTCCATGGTAAATGTTCCATCTCCATTGTTGAAGAAAAATTGATCCTGACCTGGTTGACCCCAAAAAGGAGAAACGGCCACGTACAAATCTTCCCAAGTATCATTGTCAGCATCAAGCCAGTTTCCTGCCCAGCTGTGGTCAAAAACTTGTGTTCCTGAACTACTGCTAATGTCATGGAATTGCTGAATTTGAGGATTGAAGGAAAACAAATAATTGCCCGTTGGGTTGTTCGTGATATACAATTCATATTCACCATCATGATTGATGTCTGAGATAGACGCATTCATAGAGAAAATGTACTGCTCAAGACCCGCAAAGGCTGTAGTATTATTAAAGATACCATTGCCGTCATTCTTGAAGAAGCTATTAGTGAATGGAAGGCGATCATTTATAACGAACAAATCTTGTGTTCCATTTTGATCATAATCAAAGAAGAGCCCCTGAAATGACGCTTTATTCCCATCATCGGCTCCTGAGATTTCTGAAACGTCAGAGAATGTTCCATCTCCGTTGTTGTGGTAAAGAAAGTTTTTCGGACTTCCTTCTACGTAATCATAATTCGGTATGTAAACATCTAGGAATCCATCATTGTCTATGTCTGCCCAACAAGACCCACCGCCTTGCGGAAAATCAGCAATGTCTAATCCAGCTGATACTGTTACATCAATCAACTCTAGAATGGAGCCTGTATTTTGATGCAAAGACCATTTGCCAAAGTGACGTGTAACGAATAGATCAGAATCTCCATCATTGTCATAGTCAATCCAAATGGCTTGTTTTACTTGTCCGGGTCCAGAAACGACGTTTATAGGTGGTGAGAATACACCATTGAAATTTTGGTAGATGATAACTCCATCTCCATTCGTACAAAAGGTCATGTCATCCCAGCCGTTGTGATCAGCGTCATAGAAACTGACCCCCCCGCCATAATTACCTCCATTGTAGGAATAATTAATACCTAGATCAGAGCTTACCTCAGTAAATAACTGGGCAGCCGCAGGTCCTGAGCAGAAGCCCAAAATCAACAATAAAGTTAGTCTCATTATAATTAGTAAAGGTGCCTAAAGATAATGAAAAGACAGATTCATTCAGCAGAGTTGAACTTAATTTCTTTGAAATTCAGACTATCAGCTGTGTGGAGGTACTGCGGACGGAAATCACCATTGATGTACAACGCGGCTTGATCCATGTAGTGATCTGATCGCCAAACGCCTGATTGTCCTGTAGGAGTAATACTTATTGAGCCATTTATATCAGAAAAATCAACGATGATTCTCATTTGGGCTCCAAACCTTCCTGTTGACTGAATGGCAGTGCTGGGGGTGAAGCCACTTTGACTTAGTGTTTCATTGCTTCCACGCATTGGAACTCTTTCGGCGCTAAGCCAATCTCCTAAAAAGGGAATGTCTTTCAACATGTGTTGCGGCTGCCAAGTGTGTGCTTCGCCCCATTTCCAATCACTAGGAGTGGAACCATAGGTTGATGAAAGCTCACTGCACAGTGTTTGGAATACAGGAAGCAAATGGTGCGACATATCTTCAATGGGTTCCGTAGTTACGACATCCCAAACGTAGTGGTTCGGATCGCGCAGGGCAAGATGCAGCAGTCTGCGAAGCCAATGTGTCTCTGCAAAGCGGTCAAATTGTTCTTCTGTCATTTCATCCATCAAGGCGGCTTTGAGCAGTCTTATTTGCAAGGGCTGAAAGAGGACTGGTGTAGGAGCGTCAAGTTCATAGCTTCCGTCCCAAGCTAGCAGAGAGCAGCACTCTTTTTCAAATGCTGAAAGCGCATTCCAATTTGACTCTAGGTTAAGCACTTCTTGCATTTTCAAAGCAATTCGGGCGTCATCGGGATTGGTCACATCAAGTAACATTGCCTGCATAAATTCAACGTCAATCATTTCTGCATCAGTGAGTATTGACCTAATGCGCTCTGATCTTGCTGGGGGTACATAATATCCTGGAATGAAGATGTTATTTACTGATTCAGACTGCTCATTGGCACTGCTTACAAATCCACTGCTGGGATCTATGCATTTGGGGTTTACACTAAAAGGGTGGTGCTCAGTAAGCATATTGGCAGAGCGGTGGCCAGAAATCATTTTCTTTGAATTGACCCCTTCAGGATGTTTCGGAAGTCTTGCAGCTGCCCAGCGAGCGATGTGATTGGCAGAATCAGCGTAAATAATGTTTAGTCCGGGCGCATGGATCAGTTCCAGCGCAGATTCAAAACTTGAAATGTTTTTTGCCATGTTCATTGATCGAAACGCATCCAAGAGCATGTTTTCTCCTTGCGTGTATTCCCAGCGCAAAGCGACCAATGGAAAATCGCTCATTTCTGCAATGGCTCCATTCACAATGTGGCCATTTTTCGTTTTAATTACCTGAACGGTTGTATCTGCTTTTCCATTCACTTTGATGATTTCGTCATGCACTTCGGCACTATAAGAACCTTCGTCTAACTGGAACGTTCCGTCGTCATTCCTTCGTTCTGCATAGAGATCTACATCATCATTTCCGAACATTGTGAGGCCCCACGATTTGTGAAAATCATGTCCTACTAGGGCGTATGGGATACCGGGGATAAAGTGGCCATAAAAGGTGAAGTCAGGACAATCTATGCTTGCTTCAAACCAGACTTGAGGAACACTGTAGCCAATGTGCGTGTCATTGCACATCATTGCTTTTCCACTTCTGGTTTTTGATCCGTTTACGGCCCAAGCGTTGGAACCTACAAATTCAGGAATGCCAATGTTACCTAGGAAATCTTCAATAACAGGAAAGACAGTGGAGTCTGGAAGGCAAACTGGATTAAAGGGAGGGAGACTGTTTGATGAGAGCCCCATTTTTTCTGGCCATGCATCACCATGCTGCAAGCTCAGCTCTGTAGCCAATAAATCTGTTTTTGCTGCAATGCTGAAGCTATAGGCCATGTACCCGGCAATGGCATAGAGGTCTTGAAGTTCAAAATATCGGGCGTCAATTCCAATGGCAAATTCAAGCGGCAAGTTCCCTTCGTCTATGAAGGTGTTGATTCCTTCCAGAAAAGCCAAACATTCTTCAATGGTCTCAGTATCATTCCGTACAAGCAAACTATCTGCAGAAGCCTGCGCATGGTTGCCTAAATCCAATGACCTGAAAAACAAATCTGCGCCAACGGTTTTAGCTCCTAGCACTTCTGACAGTTCACCCTTTCCAACTCTACGAATAATATCCATCTGAAAAAGGCGCTCACTGGCCATTAAATAGCCCAATGTTCGGTAGGCATCTTTTTTGTTTTGCGCTTTAATGTGAGGGATGCCAAAATCGTCAAAAGTGACATAGACATCTGAGCCAAGGGCGTTAAATTGCTTGGAGCCTTCATGTTGGGGAACCTTACTCTCTGCATGGAAATTGAACCAAACTGCTGCCATAACGAGCAAGATTGAAAGGGCTATAAAAGATCTTTTGAAAATTCGCATGTCGAAATTTAGCGAATGAAGATGACCTTTCGAAAGACTAGATTATCTACTTCAAGAACAATTGTATATACCCCTGACTGACAGCCTGATAAGTTGAACGTCTTTTGATTTGTTTCTTGAGCGTAGACGGTTTTCCCTGTTGCATTAAAGATAGAAATATAGGCGCTGTCAAATGAGATCTGACTGAGGGTGAATTGTCCGTCTGACGGATTGGGATACACTTCGAAGTTTTCAGTATCAAAGACTTCAATGGAGCTGACAACCTCGATTTCTGCTGATTCGCTTTGCTGGCATCCGTTCGCGTCTGTGACGTTTAAAACATAGATGCCTGGCTGAAGATCGACTATATAAAAGGTGGTTGCTGCGTTGGACCAAACAATAGAGTAAGATGGATTGCCGCCTTCAACTGAGCTCGAAATAGATCCGGGATTGCTATCAATGCTATGGGTGATTTCAAAATCAATTGACAAAGGCGGAGGCTCATTAATAACAAATGTTTCTTGGGCAATGCACCCCATTTCATCAGTGGCATAGAGGGAGTGTTCACCTGCTATGAGGTTTTCAGATGGGGTCAAGAGTTCGATGGTTCCAAATCCGCCAGAAAATTTAGTCAGAATAGCTCCGGTCGCATCCCCATAACAGGCTACATCTATAATTGCACCATTGAATAGGATTTCTTCGTGTTCCGTCACATCAGCAATGATCATTGTAGTGCATGCATAGGCATCTATTACGCTAGCAACATAGGTTCCGGCAGTTAATTCGAGTAGTGTAGATGAAGTGGAATCGTTGTCCCAAACAACGCTGTAAGCGGCATCTGAGAAGAGTAAAATTGTTCCAGTAGAATCACCATTGCAACTAATCGGTTCGGTATACAATTCATATTCAAATGGGGGAGCAGACTCAATATTGATGGTTTGAGATAGTGCGGTAAAGCCATCAGCAGTTGTAACTTCAACTGCTATAAATTGAGGTTGGCTGAGAGTCACGTACCTGCTGGTCTCGCCATTCGTCCATAAAAATGAATCAAAATCGCCACCGTCCAACGTTATTGAGTCTCCCTCACACAAGTGCAGTTGAGGTTCAAGATCCAGCGCGTAAGAAAAGGTCATCCCTTCAACTACTTCAATCAATTGATTGATATTGAGGTCATACAAGTTATCCACCCATCCGCTTGGCCACTTGACAATCATGGAGTCAACCAGTTCAGCGTTACCCAATCCAAAGTGCACACGTTGTGAACGCTGACTCAAGTAGCCTTCGCCGCATTGGGTGTAATGTCTAGAAACTTCGTTGTTGGCATAGACTTCAATCCACGCGCCAATTCCATCTTTGTTTGATATCGTTCCTTCCAATTCTACTTTAACCCAATTGCCAGTTGGGCCAATGTTCTTCCACAGCGTAACTCCAAAAAGACCATTGTTAACTTGGGCCAAATCTATTGCTCCGTCATTGTTGTAATCTAGGTAAGAATTGGAGAAACTAGGAGTGAGGTTCGAAGGAGAAAAGCTGTTTACAGAAGTAAATTCTTGGCCATTATTATTAAAGAAAAGTGGATTTGAATTAGCTGCTTGTGGAGATTGAGTGCTCACAAAAAGATCAAGATACCGATCATTGTTATAATCAAGCCACAAAGCTCCCCATGAAAACCGATCGATGGTTGTGCCTAAGCTAGAGGCCACCTCCAAGAAAGTTGAGTCTCCTTCATTTCTGAGTAACTTATTCCCGGTAGCATTGTTTGAAATGTAGATGTCTAGGTCACCATCTCTGTCATAATCGCCAATTGTATTGCTCATCGCATCAGCTACTATGTTGGAATTTGAATCAGATGAGAAATCAACGAAACCTTCCTCCTCATCATTCAAGAAAAGGGCATTGGGCGGGGTTTTATCATTGATAACGTAGAGGTCTGGACGCAGATCATTGTTGAAATCAGCGAAACAAGGCATAAAGGAAGGCAGTAATTGATTGTCCACCCCATATTCTGCAGCTAATTCTTGAAAAGTCCCGTCGCCTTGGTTTACGAGCAACCAATTTGTTGAGCCTTGGAACCAATCATAATTACAGATGTAAAGATCTAGATCACCGTCAAGATCGAAATCGGCCCAAGCTCCGCCATAACTATGAGCTGGGGTAAATATTGGGATCCCGGCTGCTTCTGCAACATCGGTTAAACATCCAGATCCATTATTGTTAAAAAGCCTACAAGCAGATTGATCATTTGAGACAAAGAGATCAGGGTCACCATCATTGTCATAATCAGCCCAGAGAACCGCTTTTGCGAAACCATCGTTGGGCAGGATATCTAAAAGGGCGTATTCACCTTGGTTATTTACAAAGAGATAAATACCATTGCCATTGGTTGCAAAAGTCAAATCATCCCATCCATCCTCATTGAAATCATAGGTACTCATACCTGAGCCCAAGTTGGACGTTCCAATGTTTACAGAAAGGCCATTTTCGTTGGTCACGTTGCTGAATTGCTGTGCAACAATTGTTGATGTACACAGCAGAGCAACGCCGAGATAGATCCAGCGCATAGCATTTTAATTAAGGTAAATCCAAGTTACACCAAAATCATTGGAATGCTAATTTTTATGAATAAGATTAAATCGCTGAGGAAGAGACCTTAGGACAGATTAATTCCCGGGCGTATAGTACTTCATTGCTTCGGGCATAAAAGCATTCAGGTCGCTAATTCGCGTGTCGTGATTTGGATGTGTAGACATGAATTCTGGTGGTTGTTCGCCCCCATTGGCAGACATGCGTTCCCAAAATAAAGGTGCTTCTTCAGGATTGAAACCCGCCATGGCCATGAATACCAATCCAAGTTGATCTGATTCAGACTCATGTTGTCTACTGAAAGAAAGCGATCCCAACTGTGAACCAATTCCGTAAGAAGTAAGGAAGAGGTTTTGAGCTGCTGCAGGTTTTTCACTGAGCATGGCAGCAAGCGTTGCCCCCCCAGCTTGAATTGCTAATTGCTGAGACATACGTTCGTTTCCATGACGTGCTACGGCGTGTGCAATTTCATGGCCCATAACTACAGCAAGTCCTTTTTCGTCCTGACACACAGGAAGAATACCGGTATAGAAAACAACTTTACCCCCTGGCATGCACCATGCATTTACAGTTGGATCATCTACCAAGTTGAATTCCCATTCAAATCCTTCAACTCGCTTTGATTGTCCGTGTTTTGCTAAGTACTCTTCAACTGCAGCAGCAATTTTCATCCCTACGTTGTGTACCATTTCGGCGTCACGATCAGTTGATTCAACCATGGCGCTTACAGAAAGGAAGTCTGTGTAGGCTTGTTGAGACATCCCTATCATTTGACTTTCAGGAACAAGGTTGATCTGTCTTCTTCCTGAGATTGGAATTTTAGAACAGCCAACAACGAAAGCAACAAATACCAAGATTGTTAAAACGCGGTAAACTTTCATAGTTAGTGTATTTCAGCAGACAACCCTCTTTCGAGTAGAGCTGTGCACATGGGTTCCAATTTTTCAAAAGAGCCATTCTTCACGGTGCACTTTCCTTTGAAATGAATAATTAAAGTGCATTGCTCAGCCTGAATGGAGTCGTGTCCACAAACTTCGATCAGACTTTCAATCACGTCATCAAAGGTGTTCACGTCATCATTAAAAACAACAATACCACGTTCTTCGTCTTCTAATACGTCAACATCCACATCCTCTTCTACGCCCGGAGTGGTAGTTTCCATTTTCACAAGCGTCATCATAGTACAAAAGTAGCAAATCATAGCCCAAAATTTATAAAATCGAACACAAGTGTAAATTGAACATGAAGATGGTTTCATTGTTCTTAAAGCAAACGTAACCATGGATAGAGAACAAGAGCCTGGAATTGTTGTGATTGCCCAAGATTTACATTTGAAAGCAACAATGGAATCTTTGCTGAACTCATTGGGGTATGAGCTAGAGATATATGGTGAATTCCCGACTTCTGAAGAATTTCAGGCTTCAGGATTTAACCCAGACCTGCTCTTTGTTGAGGTGCAGCCAGAAACGTTCGACGAAGCGAAAGCGATTATCAAGCATGTTAATTCAACACGAAAAACGCCCGTAATTTTTATTTCAGACACAAAAGAGGAAGGTTTTTTCAATAAAGTGAAAGAAACAAGGCCATTCTCATTCCTTTTAAAGCCCATTGAGCTAGGGGAGATAAAACGAATTACTGAACTCGCTTTGGCCTATGAAGGTAGAGGCGGCCTTGGTGCTGTTGCTCATTCCAACAGCAGTTCAATAGAGGTATTTAATGCTACAACGAAATCATTCTTCTTCACTAAGGTAGGGAACAAACTGAGACGTATAGACCCTGACAAGGTTCTGTACATTGAAGTAGAAGGAAAATACAGTAGCATTCAACTAGCTGACCGCAAGTTCCATGTGAAGGCTTCGTTAAAAGACTTATTGGAGAAATTTCCAACAGAGCACTTTGTGCGTGTTTCAAGAAATTTTGTGATCAACTTGGAACGCATTGATTTCATTGATACAATGCAGTACATGATCAAAATAGAGGACCGCGATATTCCTGTTAGCAGAACCTACAAAGATGATTTGATGAATCGCATCCAATTGCTCTGATCCACACCGCTTATCATTTTCTCGTTTCATATTCCGTCAAAGTGTATTTTATTGCGGCCTCAAATAAGTTCGCCATGATTAGATACCTAGTATTAGCCTCCGCTTCTTTCCTTATCCTTGGGAGCTGCGCGAATCCAGAACCTCCAGTTAAAGAGGAAACTGCAATGATGAAAGTTACTTATCCTGAAACGCGGAAAGACGCTGTTTCTGACACCCTCTGGGGAACCGTTGTTGAAGACCCTTACCGTTGGTTGGAAGATGACAACGCTCCTGAAGTAAAAGATTGGGTTCAAGCCCAAAATAAGGCAACACGCTCTTTTCTAGACAGTATTCCTTACCGTGATGCCATCAGAGACCGCTACGAACAACTCTTTAACTACGAAAAGGTAAGTTCACCCTTTCGTGTTGGAACAAACTATTTTATTAGCAAGAATGACGGATTGCAAAATCAAAGTGTTATTTACATCCGACGTGGTAAAGATGCCGAAGAAACCGTTTTCCTAGATCCAAACACTTTAAGCGAAGACGGTACCGTTACCGCCGGTCTCATGGGTGCCAGTGATGATGATAAGTTTATGGCCATTACCCGCAATGAAGCGGGTTCTGACTGGGGCGAAATTCGTGTGATGGACATCGAGTCTGGACAAGAAACAGGCGATGTATTGAAGTGGGTGAAGTTCTCTGGAGCAGCCTGGCACAAAGATGGATTCTTCTACAGCCGCTATCCAGAGCCAACAGAAGGTGATGAACTCTCTGCGGCCAATACGTTCCATAAAGTATATTACCACACATTGGGAACAGATCAGTCTGAAGACGAACTAATCTACATGAACGAGAAGGCTCCGAACATGTACCATTGGTCAAACACCACTGAAGATGATAAGTACTTGATCCTCTATGCTTCTACCGGAACAGACGGATATGAAGTATACTACATGGATCTTGAGAACAGAGCAGCCGGATTTACAGCGTTGTTCACGGGCTTTGAAAATAAAAGCTCTGTTGTTGAGCACATCGATGGGAGATTTGTTGTGCAAACCGACATTGGCGCGTCTAAGTATAGACTCGTGTCTATTGACCCTGCCAATCCTGATCAAGCCAATTGGGTTGAGATCTTGCCTGAAACGGAACACCTTTTGGAGTCTGTATCGAATGCTGGAGGGAAGTTCTTCGCCACATACCTTGAGAATGCGAATAGCAAAGTTTACAAAGTGGACCATGATGGTGCAAACAAAGTAGCCATCGCATTGCCAGACGCAACAGGGTCAGCATACGGATTCGGGGGGGAAGAGGAAGACGAGACCGTTTTCTACACCTTTACTTCGTTCACGTATCCCGCAACGATATTCGAAATGAACATCGCTACCGGTGAGTCTGAATTGTACTACGCGCCAGAATTGGAATTCGATCCAATGGCGTTCGAATCAAAAGAGATTTTCTATAAGAGTAAAGATGGAACCGAAGTATCGCTCTTCATCGTCCACAAAAAAGGATTGAAACTTGACGGAACAAATCCAACGTTGCTATATGGCTATGGTGGATTTAATATCTCCTTGACACCTAGTTTTAGCACAAGCAACATCATCCTTCTTGAGAACGGCGGTGTATACGCCATGGCCAACCTCAGAGGTGGTGGTGAATACGGAGAAGAGTGGCACAAGGCAGGCATGTTGACCAAAAAGCAGAATGTATTTGATGATTTTATTGCCGCGGCTGAATACCTCATTGCTGAAGGCTATACCAGCTCAGAAAAGCTAGGTATTGCTGGTGGTTCAAATGGTGGACTGTTGGTAGGTGCTTGCATGGCGCAGCGTCCAGAATTGTTCAAAGTAGCATTCCCTGCAGTAGGCGTAATGGATATGCTTCGGTACCACAAGTTCACCGTTGGGTGGGGCTGGGTTCCTGAGTATGGAAACGCAGACAGCAGTAAAGTTGATTTTGACAACTTGTATGGTTACTCTCCAGTGCACAACCTGAAAGATGGGACTACTTACCCTGCAACCATGATCACAACTGCTGACCACGATGACCGCGTTGTACCAGCGCACAGCTTCAAGTTTGCAGCGCGTTTGCAGGCGGCTCATTCTGGTGATGCTCCAGTGCTCATTCGCATTGAAGAGCGGGCAGGACACGGTGCAGGGAAACCAACATCGAAGGTGATTGATGAACAAGCTGACAAGTGGGCATTCATGTTTATGAACATGGGAGTGAAGCCACAGTACTAAAGAATTCAAAAGAAGATTTGAAAGGGGCTCACTTCGGTGGGCCTTTTTTATGCGCTAACGCGAAGGGAAATTATTCTACTTCAGAAGTGATGGTCAATTCCAATGGCTCTTCTTGTCCTTCTATGAACAAGGTCACTTTCCTGGAAATGATGCCGTTCAATCCGGCTGGGTCAAACTGCACATTGATTTCTGTTGATTCTCCCGGTGCAAGCTCATTGCTTGTCAGCACAGGGATGGTGCAGCCACATGAGCTAGCAATTGAATCAATGCGCATGGTGTCTGTTCCTGAATTGGTCAGAACAAAGGTGGTACTGATCGGACTGTTTTTCGAAATGGTTCCGAAATCATGAACGAGTTCATTGAATGAAGTTGCAACAAATAAACTGTCAGGCATTCCTTTTTGAACACTTTGGATTTCAATCTTCCGCTCCAAACGTGCTCCCCTAGAAAAGATAGATTCCTGCTCGTCTTCAATGGCATCAGAAACAGATTGATTGGCTTCGTATTCACCAAATGGCACTTCTGTAAAGCTCAAAGTAGCGTGGTTTTCAGCGGTTCCATTCACGTAGGAGCGAAAAGCACCTTCTTGGGCATCATTCATGGAATTGACCAAAGAAGCAATTCGCCTTCGGGTCAGATTGACGTTGTAATCGCTTTTCGCCCTAGGCGAAGCAAATCCTTTGATTGTCAGGTTGATTGAGTATCCTTTTTCGAGCTCTTTCAGCAGCAAGTCTGAAAAGAGTGCGAGGTCATTGAAGCCTTTTTGAACGAAAAAGGTGTAGAAATCTTCCACATCAAATTCGGACTCTTCTTTCTGTTCTCCTTTCAATCCTTTTCCATTTTCACGCAAATACGTTGGACGAAGCTTTTGGTAGCTAGCGAAACAGTCTTCGTAACTGCGCTGGGTTGTTGTGTCGCGTGAATTGGGGTTTGGTTCATCATTGTGGAAGTACAAAGTCACCGGTAAATACGTATTCAATTCTTCCAGCGTAGCATAAACATCTTTTTCTTCAGTGCGAAGGGAGTCTTTGTATTGGACGAAGAACAGGTCAGTGCAACAGAAGTTGTTCGGTTCGTCTGCCGCACTTCTATTGCTTGCTAAAAAACCGCCACCAGATTCTGGGAAATAGCGGTAGTAAATGTCGTTGTAAGATGAATTTATAGGGTAGCCTAAGTTTTCTGGGAGGTCAAAACTTCTCGGATATCCTTTACTTCTGAAGACATCAAAACCACCAAAGCCTTCATGCCACGTACTACTGAAATAGAGGTGCTTTCCATCGAAGAACGGCGACAGCTCATCATCAGCAGTGTTTACATTGTCGCCTGCATTGGCTGGGGCTTGCCAGTCACCATTGGGCTGTCTGAATGACCACCAAATGTCCATTCCTCCTCTGGTACCGGGACGGTCAGAAGCATATAAAAGCACTTCTTGTTCGTCATGCACTCCAATCCATGGAGTGGTGCAGTTGTAGCCAGATTTGTTAATGATTGAAATTGAGCGCGGCGCTTGAATCACACCGTCAACCACTTCAGCTTCCATGATTCTGCAGGTAGAGTCTGGACATTCAACGAAATAGGCATGGTCTCCATTCGGTGAGAATACCAGGTTGCCTGCGGGGATGCCTGGTTTATGCCAAATGGGATCGTAGGCGGCGTCAAGAAAGAAACTACTGTCTAATTGATTGGCTAAATAAGGGGCGAAGTCTGGACGATTGGAAGTAAAGTAGAGCGCACTGTCTCTATAGAGCGGCGCAAATTCGCCTTCGGAAGTATTTACATCGCCATCCAATTCGGTAATGGAAATTTGGGAGTCATTCCTTCTAGCGTTGATGGCAAATTCACATGCTTTTACTTCTTGAATACTTTTTTTGTATTCATAGCCGTCTTTATCCCTTTTAACCCGCTTGCTGTACTTCTTGAAATTCCGCAATGCCTGGCTGTACTTGCCATTGATTTTTTGCATTTGAGCTAGATAGAACTGTCCTTTCGGAAAGAGTCTTCCCTTGTCTTTGTCATAAGCCCTTTCATAGAGCCCTTCGGCCTTTGAGTAATTCCGCGTTAATCGCATTGCATTGGCGTAGCTGACGGTAATTTCAAAAGTAAGTGAGTCCAGAGCGTATGCTTCACCGTAGTATTGGGCTGCTGCAGCATACTCTTGATTCGCGTCAGCTTCTTCGCCCAGAGACAGCCATTGCTTAATGGATTGCGCTGATGCAATGAAGTTAAAGGTAAGAAGGAACAAGACGAGCAGTGATCTAAGCATAGCAAGCCAAAAAGTAGGCAAAATCTATAAGAATAAGGGCGAAGAACAACTACAAAAGATGCTTTCAATTGACCCTAGACTACATCAGGGTTAATGAATACATAAGATAGGAAGCAATAATGCAGCACATCGTTCAGATAATCCATTGATTCATACGAATGGTCTTTGATGTTAATCAGCACCTGGGAATCATTCTCATTTGCGATTCGGAATTGCTTTTTTGAATGATTCAGCCCAAACCAACTGGATTCTGTTACTTCAATGATGTCATTTACGAAGAGCACACGATTTGCTTTTGTTTTGAATCTCGTTGCTTCATCTATATTCGTAAAAGGAAGGTTGATGCCGTCCCACCAGAAGAGGTCTTTGCTGAAAAAGGCCGTTTCATTTTCCAGCCTTCTGTAGCCCATAATTTGATGACCAATTCTAAGGCGCTGCAATGAGGCTATGGTATTTGGGTTGTGGTGCATAGCATCTTAACAAAGTGAAGGTGGTTTTGTTGAGAGGGGATTTTGGAAAGGGATGTTAGTTTGGCGATCAATATTGTTTTCAAAAGCTTTTTTGAAAGACCGCAGGGTCAGCCATTTATGCCTGGCAGTACGTTGATGCCTGGCCATGTATAAATGGCCGACCCTACGAAGCACATCTTGTTATTCTTACGTGCAGATTGTCATCTGCACGGCCCATTGGGTTACGCTTCGAATGTGGGTTTCATTTTGAAGGACTCGGTAGATAACAATCTATCGCCCAAAACATAAATGGCCGACCCTACGAAGCACATCTTGTTATTCTTACATGCAGATTGTCATCTGCATGGGCACATTGGGTTACGCTTCGAATGTGGGTTTCATTTTGAAGGACTCGGTAGATAACAATCTATCGCCCAAAACATGAAAGGACTCCCCGTAGGGTCAGCCATTTATGTCTGACCTGGCCGGACATAAATGGCCGACCCTACGAAGCACATCTTGTTATTCTTACGTGCAGATTGTCATCTGCACGGCCCATTGGGTTAAACATTGAGTGCAGGTTTTACGCAAAGCCATGAAGTCTAAGCGAAAAACCAAAAATCCTTCCTAGCCTCCTTACCCCAATCTTTCAAATGCTGCTTGATCTCTATTTGTCCGTCAGGGGAGCTCACCACAATCATGATCTGCGGATTGTCTAGCCCTGAAATGCTTTCAAATGAATGCATCTTCACATCGTAGATGGAAAGTCCAATCTTTCGCTCATTGTCGCAGACCCAATGGAAATTGGTTTCTCGCTTTAAAAGGAGCTTGGCCATGTCTTTTCCATTTCGCCCAGCGCCCCAAAGCACCAACGGACGGCTTTCATCCCGGTCCAAGTCATAGAAATACCGCAATTTCATGTCGAAATAACGGTTGTCTTTGTACTCATCCCATGTGCGACTGATTCGATCTGACCGGTCTCTCCAATAATGAAAGATCCTAGCCATCCCCTGAATCTTGAGGTTGTTTTTGTAGAAACGAAAACACAAATCATAGTCCTCAGGATACACCTCCGGTTCAAAGGCATCAACCGCATCAAGGTCTTCCTTGTGCAAAAGCCAACAATGCGAAGGAATCACACATTCCTTGTAAATCTCATCGTAATAGCTGTTGTTGTTGGCCACTTGATTGAGCCAGCGTTCATAACGCCTAAAGCCATCGCCCACTTCGCCCTCATCTACAAAATGCTCTGTACCACCAGCTACAACAGTTCCTTTGCCGAACTTCATCCATTCGGTTACCATCTCCTCAAGCTTGTAAGAGGGCATTTTGTCATCGCTGTCCATGCGGTTCATGAGCGGACCTTCACAGTGCACATAACCTTCTTTCAAAGCTGGAATGAGCTTGTTGCGCTTGCTGTGAAATACTTTGATTCGAGGATCTTTAGCGGCGTATTCTGCTAAGATTTCTGGACTCTCATCTGAAGAGTGATCATTCACGGCAATGAGCTCCCAATCTTGGTACGTTTGATTAATAATAGAATCCAAACACGCGTGCAAATAGGGAGCGGTGTCTTTAACCGCCATGATGATACTCACTTTCATAGGTGCGCAAAGATAGAGATGTACATTTGCAATATGCAGTTGACGGTTCGAAATGCACATGCGAATAATTTGAAGGGATTTGATCTGACCATTCCGCATCACCAGTTGGTTGTGATCACGGGGGTTTCGGGTTCTGGAAAGTCTTCGCTGGCGTTCGACGTGATTGCAAATGCAGGCAAAACAGAGTTCCTGCAAAACATTCCTGCCTATGCCCGGAAATACGGTGGAAAGAAGAAGGAACTTGAGGCTGACGCGGTAGAAGGACTCTTTCCCGTTGTCACCGTAAGCCAGCATGCGGGCAATCCGTCTTCCAAATCAACCCTTGGGACGCTTTCAGATACCTATGACTTGCTGCGCTTGCTATTTGCCCGTTTTGGTGTTTCCAACCTGAATGAAACCAAGCTAACGCGAAGCCTCTTTTCGTTCAACACAAAAGAGGGTGCTTGCAGCCATTGCCAAGGAATTGGATTGGAAGAATACATCTCAACGGAAAAGCTCATTGCTGATGAGACGAAAAGCCTGAGAGATGGAGCGCTAATTCCAACGCAGCCGAACGGATACACCATGTATTCTCAGGTGACCGTTGATTCCTTGAATGAGGTGTGTGAAGCGCACGGATTCACGGTAGATATTCCATGGAATGAACTTACACAGCCCCAAATTGAAGTGGTGCTTTTTGGAAGTGAACGGGTGAAAATCCCCTTCGGGAAACACAGTGAAGCGTCAAGACTGAAGTGGACGGGAATTAAAGCAAAGCCAAGGGAAAAGGGATTCTACAGAGGCATGATTCCTATCATGTCTGAGATTCTATTGCGCGACCGAAATAAAAACATTCTGCGTTTTGTAGACGCTGCAACCTGTTCTGTTTGTGGAGGCACAAGACTATCAAAGGAAGCGTTGCAAGTGAAGTGGCAAGGGGAGTCCATCGATTTTTATGCAGGATTATCACTGATCAAACTGCAACAAGCCCTGCTCAAGATGGAATTGAGCGAGAAAGAGCGTTTGGTGATCAATGAGCTTCTAGATTTGGTAGAAGAACTATCAGGCTTAGGTCTTGGGCATCATTCGCTCGCTACTGAAGCTGTTCTCTTAACGCAAGGCGAAATCCAACGCGTAAGACTGATCAATCAATTGCGTTCTGGACTCTCAAATGTCTTGTATGTATTTGATGAGCCCGGCATTGGTCTGCATCCAAAATTTCAGCACGTCCTCATCAATAAGTTTCAACAGTTGGTGGCTGAAGGCAATTCGGTAATCCTTGTTGAACACGCGCTTTCATTTATTCAGAGCGCAGATTGGATCATTGAAATTGGTCCGAAAGCAGGCTCTAATGGTGGTGAAGTAGTGTTCAACGACAGCTTGGCTGCTTTTCTTAAAAGCGAATTGACCAATTCTGCTACCCTTGACCTCTTGCTGAACCGAAACGTTCGAGCACAAACGCAGCAAAGAGAAAGTACTTCATTATTGGAAACGGGTTCGCTAGCCGTTGTAACAGGCTTAAATGGAAGTGGAAAGCACGCATTCGTGAATCAGCAGCTTGAAGCATACGGTGGTGAGGTCAATCGCATTTCACGCGGACCAATTGGAAAAACACCTCGAAGCAATCCGGCTACGTATACCGGACTTTCAGAGGTGCTCAGGAATGTTTTCGCCGCATTGCCTGAAGCCAAATCCAGCGCATTGAAACGCACCCATTTTTCATTCAACACAAGCGGAGGAAGGTGTGAAACCTGTTTGGGTGCCGGTGTCATTTCAGTTGGAATGAGTTATTTAGGAAACGTTGAGTTTACCTGTGAAACGTGCAATGGAAAACGGTTTAAAGACGAAGTCCTCAAAGTCAAATTGAACGGGAAGAGCATTGCTGATATTTATGCATTGACCGCAGATGACGCCTTTGTGTTTTTTGGAGCACAAAACGCAACGGCCAAACATTTACAGATGCTGAAGTCGGTTGGCTTGGGGTACCTCGTGCTCGGACAGTCTTCTTCAACACTTTCTGGGGGCGAAGCACAACGCTTGAAACTGGCGGCACGATTGATGGAGAAGAAGTCGGGCGTTATTGTACTGGATGAACCGACCAACGGCTTGCATGCATCCGATTTGTCTTACTTAAAGGTCACTCTCAACAAGCTGTTGGAAAAAGGATACAACATTGTTTGCATAGATTTCAATGCAGCGTTGATGTCGTGGGCGAACAAGGTGGTCGAATTGGACCTCTCGGGAGAAATACTGTTTGACGGTCTGTATTCCGATTTGCTTCTTTCAAAGAAAAGTCAATTTGCGCAGCACATTCAGGCACAGCCGAAAGTCAATTCGTTTCAAAATACTAGCGCACAAGAGATTGAACTCAAGGGAGTTAGAACGCACAATTTGAAATCCATTGACGTTGTGTTCCCGGTGGGGAAGCTGACTTCTGTTATTGGTAGATCGGGGAGTGGGAAGACGTCTTTGGTGATGGAAACCCTTCATGCCATTGCGAATGAGCGATTTGTAAACGGATTGTCTGCCTATCAAAGGCATTATGTGCCAACGGGCCATGCTTCTGATTTTGATTCGGCCAAAGGAATTAGACCGTCCATTGCGATCACGAGGGAAAATACCGTCAATTCTTCTTGGGTAGTGGTGGCGAAATCATTGGGGATTTATGAAAAGCTCCGATTCCTATTTTCGCGTTCAGCTGAGCTGGAAGGGAAATTGATTCCTGCTTCTTCATTCAACTTTACCAGCACCGCTGGGGCTTGTCCTGCTTGCGTAGGGAAAGGAACAGTGCTGTCTGCAGACCGCTATAAATTGGCATCGGATTGGAATTTGTCAGCATCGAACGGAGCTTTCAGTCACTCAAAGACTTTGGCTTATTATGGAGCGCCTGACAGTAGGTTCTTCGCCCTTTTGAAAGCATTGGCAAACGCCCGCAAGGTAGACTTAGAAAAACCATTGAACGACCTCTCAGCAACTGAACTTGAATTGCTGTTCGAAGGAGATGAAGAAGATTTCAAAGTGCAATGGTCGTTTACAACGAAGACTCGAAGTGGAACAGAAGAAATAGCAGGAAATTGGAAAGGGATTTCGACCTACATCAATGATGAATATTTAGCGCGAAAAGAGAATAAAAACATTCGCGGAATTACAGCATTGATGTCGGAATCAACTTGCAATTCATGTTTGGGTAAACGATTGAATAAAAGTTCATTAAGTATTCTGATTGAAAGTAAGAGTATAGCTGATGTATTGTCGTTCAGCTTGCATCAATTTGCTGAATGGATCGCAAGTAAGAGAGACCAACCTGCCCTCGAAAAGGTATTCCAACAATTCAGAAAAGGCTTGCTTGAAGCCGTTGAAGTGGGGAACGATTTGAACTTGAATTACCTCTCTTTGGACCGAAAAGTAAGTACACTTTCTGGTGGAGAATACCAGCGGATCAAATTAGCGCATCAATTAGGACAGCCTTTGATTGGACTGACTTTGGTCTTAGATGAGCCTTGCGCCGGTTTGGATGAGACGCATACTCAGAAGGTGATTGCTTTGCTTAAGCGGTTGAGAGATCGTGGGAACACCGTGATTTCAATTTCGCACAATGAAACGCTCATTCAGGCTTCAAATTGCATCATCGAATTGGGCCCTGGAGCGGGTGAACACGGTGGAATGTTGCTTCAGCAATACAGCCAGAGTGGGGAGCACTCGAAGGGAGTTCTCTACCCGAAGTCCAGTGCTCCTCAAATGTCTGATTTACCACTAAACATGAGCGAATTGGTCTTTCACCATCCAAAAAAGCACTCGCTTGAATTGGAATCGGTGAAGGTTCTGGGTGGAGCACTCAATCAAATTACAGGGAACAGTGGGGCCGGGAAGTCTACGCTATTAGAAAAGGTGATGCTACCTTCGCTTTCTGCAAATGCGCCCATCAATTGTGCACGTTTTGAAGCCAACTTTGAGGTTGAACACATCTTCGCCGTGCAACAAAGAAATATGAAGGCGCCCCCATTGGAAACGGTCTTTAGCTTTTCAGGCTTGCTAGAGTGGGTGCAAAAGGAATTCGTAGCTGAGGCCAAGGCAGCCGGACTTCCGCTCAAAAAGGCTCATTTCGATTACCGGAGCAAAGAGGGAAGGTGTCCTGCTTGCGAAGGGAGGGGACGCGCTACGCTTTCATTGGACATTGTTTCTGAGCAGCACTCCACATGTGAGGTTTGTCTGGGAAGCAGATACACGAATCAAATGGACTTGAAAGTGAGGGGCAAGCGCCTTGCGGAGATCATGCACATGAGTCTTACTGAA
>Ga0208903_1000459_pt1 | contig 32984 bp, 21 predicted proteins | sample AntAceMetag02UKJ_FD_184769 | JGI IMG/M metagenome (GOLD analysis project Ga0208903, IMG submission 184769) | Saline lake microbial communities from Ace Lake, Antarctica - Antarctic Ace Lake Metagenome 02UKJ (SPAdes) (version 2) | ecosystem: Environmental > Aquatic > Non-marine Saline and...
TTTCGCGAGGGAAATAAATCGTTCTTTTTGGTCCATAGGGTCTTCAGATATCCAGGGCATCCCCCAGTTTAATCTGTTACCTACGTCTCCGGTTTCGGTGTTACCAATGTCGCCGGTTCACACCGGCGAGAGATCTGAACTGCCGATCCCTGTCCTCCGGAGTCTCAATAGAATACCGAACCCCGGCAATCCCGATCACCGCCCCGGAACGGTCCAGCAAAGGCACTTTGCTGGAATGAAACCATCCCGGCCGGCCTGACTGATCAATAATAAACCAGACCTGGTGGGGAAGCGATCTCCCCGTTTTCAGAATCCGCCTGTCTTCGGCAATGTAGGCCTCGGCCATCACGGAAGGATGGAAGTCCCGATCAGTCTTCCCGAGGAGATCCGCGGGATCACGCAACTCCTTTGCCATCAACATCGCAGAATTCGCCGCGATGTAACGACTCTCTGAGTCTTTCGCGTAAAAAATGATTCCCGGGAGGTAACCGAACAATTCGATCAGAGAATCCGCGACAAGCCACTTCTCGAAGAACGGCTCGTGCAGAAAGAAGGATTCATCGGATTTCACCATGGTCAAAACATACCAAAAATACCCCAATGCGCTACAAGACGTTACGGGGGGTTCTGGTGCATCCTCCTATATGCTTCCCAGACTACTGACATGGCTCGGTGCCTTCGCACTGCTGACGACCGCGGCTTCAGCCAGTGAGAGAGAACCAGTCAGCTTCAGCCTTGAAGTCCTTCCGATCCTTTCGGACCGCTGCTTTCATTGCCACGGCCCGGATCCCAGTCACCGAAAGGCAAAGCTGCGTCTTGATCTGGAAGACGATGCCAAACGCGAACGCGACGGGTCGTTTATCCTGAAGCCAGGGGATCTGCAAGCCAGTGATCTGTGGTATCGAATTATCACCGAAGAGGCGGATGACTTGATGCCTCCCGCTGACTCCCACCGAAAGCCCCTGACCGGGAAAGAGCGGGATATCTTTCGCCGCTGGATCGAAGAAGGTGCGAAATGGGGCCGACACTGGGCCTTTGAAAAGCCGCTTCGCCCCGCAATGCCTGAGCTCGCAAAACATCCCGTCGACGCATTCGTAAAGAAAAAGCTAAAAAAAGAGGGACTCGATCTTTCTCCTCCTGCCCCCCCTCACACTCAACTGAGACGCCTTTCCTTCAGCCTCACTGGCTTGCCCCCCACTCCCGAAGAAGTCGCTGCCTGGGAGAAAGATCCTTCGGAAAAAGCGTGGAACGCTTCGATCGAGCGACTCCTTCAATCTCCCCATCACGGGGAACGCCTTGCGATGTGGTGGCTCGACGCGGCCCGCTACTCTGACACCGATGGCTACCAGGGCGACGCAGAAAGGACGAACTGGCCCTGGCGCGACTGGGTCATCGACGCCTTCAACGACAACATGCCCTTTGACCAGTTTACGACTGAACAGTTCGCAGGAGATCTCCTCCCAGAGGCATCACCGGAACAGATTCTAGCGACCTGTTTCCATCGCAATCATATGACCAACGGTGAGGGCGGCCGGGATCCCGAAGAATCACGAATCGACTACGTGATCGACCGGGTCAACACCACCGGAACGGTCTGGCTCGGACTCACCCTGGGATGCACCCAGTGTCATTCCCACAAATTCGATCCGATCGCTCACGAGGATTACTACAGTCTCTTCGCCTTCTTCAACAGCATCGCCGAGGACGGAAAAGCGGGACGCAAGGCTACACCCTACCTCGACTACCAATCTCCTTACGCGGAACGAGCAGTGAAGGAAATGGAAGACTATCTCGCTACCTGGAAACCGCGGGAAGCCAGCGCGAGGATGGCAGCAGAAAAGCGTTTTGAATCATGGCTCGATCTCACCGTCTCCGATCTCCAGAAAACGTATCGCGCGTGGAACCCCCTTCGCCCCAAATCGGTTACTTCGACGGAAGGGACCACCTTCCAGATCGAATCTGACGGCACGGTTCAGACCGCCGGCCCCGACCTCTTTCAAGATGACTATCGCATCACCTTCGCTTCGCCCGGCGGCCTCAACCGCATCACCGGTTGGAAGCTCGATGTGATGCCCCATGCCTCTCACACCGAAGCAAAACTATCCCGTGGGGAAACCGGAGAATTCATTCTAACTAACGTAAAACTTCTCGGTCGTAAAAAGGGCGAGTCACAAGTTCGTGATATCGAGATGAGAGGAGCTGTCGCCGATTTTGAGCGGGAAGCAAAAGGCCGGAACTACGGCAAAGTGAAGGACACCCTCGACGATGATCCAAGGAATGGCTGGACCACTGAATCAGACGACGCCACGAAGCCACACACGGCGGTCTTCGAACTCGAGACGCCCCTCACCCTGCACCCTGACGAAGAATTGACCTTCGTCCTCCTCCATCGTTCCACGAATGGGAATGCCAATATCGGACGATTCAAAATCTCGGTCACGGATCAGGCCGGCGAAACCGTTCGCGGATTGGGATCGGCTCCCCTCGAGGAACTATCCCGAATCAGCCCGATCACGATTGAAGCAATCCCTCCCGACTTGCGAAAGCGCTTACTCTCCCAGTTTCTCCTCGACGATCAGGACTACGAGGGAGTCCTCAAGCACCTGCAGGAAGCCGAGCGTCAACTCGCCGCGACCGAAAAGGCCTCAGGAAAACTTGGGGTCATGGTCCTCGCCGAGAACGAGAAGCCCCGGGACACTCACGTGCTCATTCGCGGGGTCTGGGATGATAAAGGAGATCATGTCTCTCCCGCAGTGCTGCCCGCAATTCTTCCCCGCCCCAGGGAGCAGACTGAGACCCGCCTCGATCTCGCAAAATGGCTTGTCGACGACAACAATCCGCTCACCGCCCGCGTTATCGTAAATCATCTCTGGCAACTCGTTTTCAGCGAAGGACTCGTCCGTACCCCGGGCGATTTTGGACATCAGGGCGAGATCCCCACCCACCCCGATCTGCTCGACTGGCTTGCCGTAGAATTAATGGAAAACGACTGGGATCTTCGACACATTCTGCGACTCATCGCCACGAGTGATACCTTTCGTCAAAGCAGCAACGTTTCGACCGCTCTTCTGGAACGGGATCCGGAGAACCGTCTCCTCGCCCGTTCCCCGCGCTTTCGACTTCCCGCCTGGATGATTCGGGAGAACGCTCTCCGTGCCTCCGGCCTCCTCAATCCGGCCCTGGGGGGACCACCGGTAAAGCCCTGGCAACCGGAAGGGGTTTGGAACGAAATTTTCATGGGCCGCTTCACTTACCAACCCAGCGTCGGCCCCGCGCAGTATCGTCGAACCCTCTACGCTTACTGGCGCAGATCGAGTGCTCCCACGTTTCTCTTCGACAGTGCCCAGCGTCGTGTCTGCGAAGTCGGAACGAGAAGAACGAACACCCCGCTTCAAGCCCTGACATTGCTCAACGATGTCACCATGCTCGAGTGCTCACGTGTCCTTGCCGATCTTGTCGCGGGGAGCGGGGACGACTCCTCCGGCAAACTCGAATCTCTGAGCCGTCGAATTCTCGGACGGTCCCTGACCGATGCCGAACAGGTCGTGCTTTCCCGCGAACAATCGAGGGCGGCCGACTTCTATGCCTCTCACGCCGATGAGGCGATTACCTTTTCCACGATCGGGCAACAGCCGCCCCCTCCGCTCGAGATCGCTCCCGATGTGGCCGCGTGGATGACTGTCGCGAGCCTGATCTTGAACCTCGATGAAGCGATCACCCATGAGTAATCCCCTTTCCTCACTTTCCCGCCGCCTCTTTCTAGAGCAGTCCGGCGTCAATCTCGGAGCGATCGCTCTGGGGAGTTTGTTAAGCCGTGAATCGGCGCACGCCAACTCACTCGAAGCCGAAATTTCCCACTACGCGCCCAAGGCGAAGCGAGTCATCTTTCTGACACAATCAGGGGGACCCTCCCAATTGGAGCTCTTCGACCACAAACCGGGACTGATGAAATGGGCAGGCAAGGAGCTTCCCGAAAGTATTAGTCAGGGACAACGACTCACGACGATGACGGCTGGCAAGCAGCAGCTCGTTCTCCCGGGCATCACCCAGTTCTCCCGCCATGGAGAGAGCGGAGCGACCGTGAGCGAGTGGCTTCCGCATACCGCTTCGATTGCGGATGAATTGTGTTTCGTGAAGTCCATGACAACCGACCAGATCAACCATGCTCCGGCGATGACAAAACTGCTCACCGGACATCAACTTCCGGGGCGGCCGAGTTTCGGTTCATGGGCCAGCTACGGACTGGGGAGCAGCAACAAGAACCTGCCCGATTATCTTGTTTTGATCTCGAAGATGAAGCGGCCCAGCGATCAACCTCTCTACGATCACTACTGGGGCAGCGGGTTTCTACCGTCTCAGTATCAGGGAGTGAAACTTCGTAACGCGAAAGATCCTGTCCTCTATCTTCGCGATCCGGACGGTCTTCCCCGGCATTTGCGCCGCGGGATGCTCGACGGAATCAGCGAGCTCAATGGAATGCGGCTCGAGCAAACCGGCGATCCGGAAATTGCGACCCGCATAAAGCAATATGAGATGGCCTATCGGATGCAGACGAGCATACCTGAACTGGGTGATCTCGGCGACGAACCTGAATCAACCTTTGAACTCTACGGGGCGGATTCGAGACGTCCCGGCAGCTACGCCGCCAACTGCATTCTCGCCCGCCGACTCGCGGAACGAGGGGTCCGTTTTATTCAGCTCTTCCACCCCGACTGGGATCATCACAGCCGTCTCCCGAGTTGGTGCAGCGCCCGATGCCGCGACACCGATCAGCCCAGTGCCGCCCTCGTGAAGGATCTCAAACTTCGAGGCCTCCTCGACGACACCCTCGTCATCTGGGGCGGAGAGTTCGGTCGCGGCGTCGCCGGACAGGGACAATGGGACAGCCCCGAGGCAGGACGTGATCATCATCCCCGTTGCTTTACGATGTGGATGGCGGGCGGCGGAGTGAAACCGGGGACCACCTATGGAGCCACCGATGACTTCAGCTACAACGTGGCCGAGAACCCGGTCCACGTGAATGATCTCCATGCCACAGCACTGCACCTTCTCGGAGTCGACCACGAAAAATTCAGCTACCGCTTTCAAGGGCTCGACTTCAAACTGACGGGGGTCGAGCCATCCCGGGTCGTCCACGATATTCTGACGTGAAGTTTCGCCCCACTCTTTGCATGCGCCTCTTTTTCTCGCGGCTGAACCGCAGCCGGTAGGGCCTGACCTCGGCCCGGGAGAAACGCCGAGGAATACCAGCGAAGCGCGAACGCCCCGGGAAGACATCACCTCAATCCGAGCCGGACCGATGCCCCGGCTAAGATAGTTCGCTCTAACACCTTGGTCTTGAGAAGGGCATGGCGTGATCAAGAACCAATTTTCTTGCTCCCTCTTTCCTCAGGGAGGCTGGCTCCAATTAAATTCATTGCCGTAATCATCTATCCGGGATCTGTCCCTGAGAATTTTCACTCGACAGTTTCCTCGCGCAAATCGCTTGAGGACTTTCGTCGGCTTGCGTCCTCTCATATCGACCCACTCCTATTTCCGGCTCCCTCCTGACTTCCTGCTGCTTAGGGGATAGACGCGGTGGTCTCCGATCATGACATAGCAACAATTTGAGGACTTCTGTCATCAATCAACGTGGAGAAGTGTGGACGTCTCCAGCGTCAACCACCGCTTGCACATCGAATAAGTTAGCGACCCACTGCTGCAACTTTGACTTCAATTTCGCAAATCTAATTGATAACGCGTCTCAATAACAACATTGCGCTAATTTTTGAACGATCGACCGCTAGCAGCAAACTCGAAGGCTCGTAGTATTGCTGCGTTGAATCCGGGGAGGGGTTCTGGGAAATCCAGTTTTTAGAAGGATCAGATTCCACAGCGCCCCACCCGAACTGATAACAAGATGAATAAAACACAAAAAAACCAGAGATACAACCGCCAAGGCGGTTTCACACTCCTTGAACTCCTGATCGTTGTTGCTATTTTGGCAATTATCGGCGGAGCACTGCTCGCTGCCTACAGCGGGTTGACGGGCATCGCCGCAAACGGCGTTGCAACCAACACGATCTCCTCCACTTCGCAGGCGATGCAAACCTTCAAAGCTGTCGAGAGAAGCTATCCTGACGGTCTTGAGTCGCTCATTGCGGCGACGCCTGTTGGCGCCGCCCACAGCGTACCAGAGGCAGATTCACTTGCTACTTCGGTCACATCCGGAGCGCTCACCAACATGCTTGGTTCAAAACTCGCTGGTAAACTCGGAGTTGCGGATTTGAGCTTCGCCCAGGTTAAGTCACTCGAGGCAGCTGGAATCGAAACGATGCGTTACATCGACATTCTTGGCGATGACGAAGAAATAGCGACTCTCACGATCCTTGCTGCTGACGGAGATCCAGCAGCAAATGTTGGACCGCTTTCAGAGATCAGCATTCCAACCCATGCATTCGACTCACCGCGTCCTGGTGACGGTCGCAATCGTGGTCGTGGTTTTGCACTGAATCTGAACGCTGTTCTTGCAGGACAAGCTGAGACAGCTGACGCCGCAGCAAGTGGCGTTCCCGCTGCTATTTGGGACATGAGCGCGGATGATAACACCACTGGAACGTTTGCTGATCTCGAAATCGATGGATACGACAACGTCAAAGTTACCGCTAATCCAGAGGCGATTCTCGTCGCACTTGGAATCGGTAACTTCTCACAGCTCGTCAACACCGATTCAAACGTCAAGTACCTCGGCAATGCACCGATCTACGGCAAAGTTGATCGCAACGAATACGCGCACTACATCGCGCTGTTCGATGTTTCCGGTGATGAAGCACAATTCGTGGCAGTGATCGATTCTCGCGGAGACTTCCTCGACGAAGAGTTCGCTGAAGCAACTGGCCAGAAGCAGTAATTCTTCTCGCTACAAAACCTTCTTATTGGGTAACCCGTTTTCTACCCAAAAGGACTAACACATAAATCCGATGCTTGGGGAGATGACGTGATTACGTCATCTCCCCTTCTTCTTCTTAAAAACTGAAATGACATTTGCTCCCCGCAAATTTACCAACCAGTCTGGCTTCACTCTGATCGAATTGATGATCGTGATCGGATTGCTCGCGGTTGTGGGTGCGGGAATTCTAGTATCCTATCAAGGAGCGCGAAGCGTCTCGGAAACGACTTTGACGAAACAGCGACTCGCAACACTGCGTGAAGGCCTACTAAATTTTAGACAAGACATGGGCTACTTCCCCGGTGAAGCGCAACTTGGAAACACGGCAACCGTCGAGCCAGCGTTGGCTGCGGCCCCCGAATACGACGCGCTTCCAACTCCGGCTGAGAAAGCGCGCTGGCTCACTCATCCATTGAATTTCTGGATGCTTCACACTCTGCCAATTGATGCGAACGACGCTATTTTTTGGAAATGGGATGTAGAATCCAAACGGGGCTGGAATGGTCCCTATCTAAGCAACAAAGCGGGAATGCTGCTGACAAATGCAGGTGATCTCACCAATAATTTTGAAAGTGGCGATGTGACTGATAATCTCCTCGCCCTCGATGACGCGGTGACACGCGATAACGGTGACGATCCTTTAGCCCCCCTTTTTTGGGAAATCCGTGCCAACGCCGACATCTCCAATAACGCAAAGTTTGGTCGCCCCATTGCTCTGGTCACAGATGCAACCACTTTTGATAATCCCGCCACGACAGCGGCCGATATCGTTGTCTGGATTTTGGTTAGTTTTGGGAAAAATGGGAAGTTCGAATTCACAGACCTCGAATCCGCGTGGGGTGATGACGAAGTGGTCGAGGTAAAACGGGTTCACTTTGAATCCTGAAAATGCTAATGACGAAACCCATATCAAAAACCAGTTCGACTCTCCGCGCATTCACCCTCTTGGAAATGCTGTTGGTGGTCACTATTCTAGGAGCGGTCGCAACGTCGCTACTCATCGCCGTAAATGACAAAGACGATGATCGTCGCTACGAAACCACGAAAGATCTCGTGGAGCAGGTGCGTTTTGCAGCAACGGGATTTAGTGGAAACGGAAATATTTCCACAAACAATTCCGGCTACATCGCTGATTTAGGGGAACTGCCCGACTCCATCGGGAAACTGATGCGCACCGAGCATCCCGATTCAAGCGACACCACCAACAATGTCGAAGACCGGCTTAGCAAATGGAAGCAAGTCGGGCGAAACAATGACGACTCTGCCTGGGGCGCTGGCCTCGACGCGACTGAGGCAGACAAGATCAGCATCTTCCATGGATGGCGCGGCCCTTATCTCGTAGCGACCGGAGGCGGTCTCGACGAAGACAACGCGGACGCCGACGAAGACATCAACACTGGCGAGGAAGATTTCCGATTCCGCGATGCGTGGGGAAATGATCTGATCATCGACACTGAATCCGCAAACGGTGTCACCAGCGGCGAACTCTATTTGTTCAGTCTTGGCAAAGACCGTGTTTCCAATCCTGTGTCGGATTTAGTGAATCGTTTCGAACGGGATTTCCCAACAACAGATTCATTTCAGGAAATCCCCGAGTCACTCTACAAACTCCAAACTTCCACAGCGCCGGAAATAACTTTTACCTACGGCACGGGAAACGATTTGCGAGTCGGCGTGATCTTCGCCGGGATCGACCTCACCACATCGTGGGACACTTCAACGGCAGTCACCCGCTACGAGCGCGGATTAAACACCACTACGGTTACCGCGGTGGCGGCCCCCTTGACCGGGTTTGCCGTATCCCAAACGGTGATTCTCCCGGCGACGCTTTTTAATGACCGGTTCGCGCGCCAATTTCAGGTCGTGTTTTATGAAGAAAACGGATCCGGCACCCTCGCAAATCGCATTCACTACATCGCTCCTCACACGTTCACGATTCCACTGCAAGCTTCGCCGGAGGTGAAAATCAACATCGGGGAGACCATTCCGCCCGCTCCCTGATTCTCCCCCGTTCCGCACAAGCGTTCCCCCAACAATGAAGAAGTTATCCGATAAAGAATTTCTGGTGATCGAACTACGACACATCTACCTGCGCTGCGCAATCATCCGAAAAAGCGGGGGTTTTCATACGATTGCCGACGAAGAAAGACGCGTCGCATTTGATCCACAGCGCGGGGTAGCGGCGGCACTCGAAACGCTGAGTGTCCGCCGCCCCCTTCCGCGCCAGACCGTCGTCGTCACTACTGAAGCTCTCTCCGCATTGCCGGAAATTGAGGTTCCCGAAGACATCTCGCCTGCCGAAGTCCGCGAGATGCTCCGTTGGGAAATGGACGACATTCTCGCCCCGAATTTGAGCCCGCCGGATGTTGGTAAAATCCTCGCCGATGAAGAGCTGTTTCCTGAAAAAGAACGTGCCCAAATTCTTGCCCATCCTGACACTGCGTCACGGCAGCAAACCGCGATTGATGCCGGGCTCATCAACGACAATGACCTTCAATTACTACAGGATCGACTGTCAGATTGGCCGCGCAGTTCAGAGGATTTTGAGTTCCATCTCACCGATCCGAAAGCGAAATCGCCAGTCTTGGCCAAAGCCGGAAACACACTCGTGACCTGCCTGCCTTCCGCGACTCGCCTCGCCTGGGAGTCAATTTGCGACGCAAACGACACCGCGCTTTTCGCGATCGTTCCCTGGTCGCTGGCACCACTTGGAATGCTCCCAGCCGATGCAAAACGCGCAGGCTCGGAAGCGATAGCGGCTTCGGCAGTTCATCATATTTACGCCACTTTTTTCGAGCGCGGAGAAATCTCAGAAATCTCTGTGCTCCACGATTTCCCGGAGGAACTGCAGGACGCGATCATTGACCACGACGTCACCGCAGCGCTCCTAAGCGGCGGCGTTGCGGGCACGGTTTCAGACATAAATGAAGCCCTCGCGGCGCGGGGAGAACGGAAACTTCTGTCGAAAATGCGGGTTCGCCCCGAAGCCGCCGAGGTTTCTCAATCCGATTTCGCGATCCTCGGCGCAGCGGCTTTTGCTTCAGGAAAAGCATCGGTCACGATCCCGCTTGTTGACACCACGCCGCCTCCGATTCCGTTTAAAAACCGCCCTTCCATTTGGTGGGCCACGGCGGCAGCTATTATCCTGCCGATACTGGTTTCGCCTGTCTTCGGAAAAATGTCTGAGAAGCGCGACCTCACTGCGAGGTTCAGTGTCATTCAAGAAAAACTCGCCGTTCTCGATGGGAAAGAAAAAGTGCGCAACGCCCAGTCGCGCGAACACAAAAAGATCGTCAGCGAAGTCAAGCGGCTTGAAAATGAAGTGAAACAAAAAACGGGAACACGCTATTCTGAAGCGAGCCTTCGTTACACCGATCCGAATTTTCATATCGCCCTGCTCGGCGCCGTCAGCGAGAAATTCTCCAACTACGCTGTGCTCGATTCGCTTCAAGCAGATTTCAATGGCCGTGTCGTTTTGAGCGGTCGTTCCGAGCGCGAAGAATTGATCCGCTACGGTCTCCGGGAATTTTACAAGGCGGTCGAAGAGTGGGGAATCGAGGTCGAACGCGCCACCACCGCCTACGATCAAAACTCAAACTTGCCCTACCGTTTTTCCACATCGAAACGCGGCTCCGTTTCCAAAATTTCCGCCCGATGAAACTCTCAAATTCAAAGACCCAACTCACCCCGGCTCACCACACGGCGCTCATGTTCATTCTTTTCGGCGCAGTCGCGATTGGTTCGTGGTTTGCTGTTAGCCGCCACTACAATCCCGACATTGAATTGCTCAACATCGATGTCGAGGAGGGCCAGCAAGACATCGCACGTATTGACAATTACATCGGCTCGATTGATTCGCCCGACATTAAAATTCTTCGTGAACGCATCGGCACACTGGAAAACGAACTTCGGGAAAAACAATTTCAGTTCGCCTCGAGCAGCAAACGATTTGTCGACAGCGGATCGAACGGTGAGACCGAAGCACTCCTCGGAGTCATCGCTCGGTTTGCGACCAATCGAAAAATCACCATCACCGAAAACCGCAACGTGATCGATTCCTATTCGGCGCGACAGTTCAAGGATCTCCTGAGCCACGAACTGAGCATGAACGCCACCTTCCCGCAAGTTTACGGCTTGCTTCAGGACATCAGCGCACTGCCCTACCGCGTCATGATTCTCGATCTCGACATGCAGGCACCCACCTCGGGGACGAACGGGCTTCTCCCCGTGAAAATAATTTTATCATTCTAATAAGCGCACATTATATAAATGATTGTTAGTCCTGACATCCACACTATTTTACAATTGTGCATCGATCACGGTTTATCCGATATTCATATCTCGGCGAATTCCCCGCTGATCAGTCGGCACGACGGATTGCTAAAACCCATCGAAGAAAATGACGTGTGGGACGAAGACCGTGTTCGCGAGCTGGTTGAGTCCTGTCTCGGTATTGATGAACTCAAAACCCTTCAGAAGAAGCTCTCCCTTGATGTCGCCTGCTCGTTGGGAATTGTTCGATTCCGAATCAACATTTTCCACGAGCGTGGTTATCTCGCGTTTGCGATCCGTATGTTGAACGCAACGATTCCGGCGCTGGCTGATCTCGATCTCCCGCCTTCGCTGGCTGACCTCACAAAATTCAATAGTGGGCTCGTTCTTTTCACCGGCCCGACCGGTAGCGGAAAAAGCACCACGCTTGCTTCGCTGGTTGATCTCATCAATCAAAATCGCGCCTGCCACATTCTCACGATCGAAGACCCGATCGAATATCTTCACACCAACAAACGGTCGCTCATTCGCCAGCGCGAACTCGGCACCGACGTTCTAGGTTTTGCCGTTTCCCTCCGCGAAGCGCTTCGCGAAGATCCCGATGTGATCCTCGTTGGTGAGATGCGTGACCTCGACACGATCCGCGCCGCCGTGACCGCCGCGGAAACCGGGCACCTCGTTTTTTCAACACTCCACACCAACGATTCAATCGGCGCAATGGACCGCATTCTTTCGATGTATCCGCCTAATGAACAGGAAGCCGTTCGCCGTCAGCTCGCCATGATTCTGAAAGCCGTCGTCGCCCAAACCCTGCTTCCACGTCGGGACGGGGGCCGCATCGCCGCCGTGGAAATCCTCCGCGTCACAAGCGGAGTTTCGAACCTGATCCGCACCGCTCAGTTTCAACAAATTAACTCCGCACTTGAAACCGGTGTCAGCCACGGGATGCAGAGTTTCGACATGCACCTCGCCAAGCTCGCTGCCCGGCGACTGGTCGAGGACGATGTCGCTCGCGCCCGCTCCAACAACACTGAATTTTTCGAGCAGTGCCTCATCAACGCTCGTGATCCTTCAGCTTCAAAATCCGACAACCGGCTACCACCTCGCCCGTCTTCCTTACAATCCCGCTTCGCCCGCAAGCGGTAGCTCCCCCCGCCTCAACCGTACTCTAAGATCGCCGATACCACCAGCATGAGCCCAGCAAGAGTCGCGAATAGTTTCGCCCTGATTATCACCGATTTACTCCGCACATGATTTGATAGGGTCTGGTCTCTGACTCAACCCTGTCCAGTCGCAAAAAACGAAATGCCACTTTTCCGATACACTGCCCAGCCGCAAAACGGCGACCGGACCCATGGCGAGATCGAAGCCCCCGATCTCGGCGGAGCTGCCACGTTGTTACGCGGTCAGGGTTTTCGGATTCTCAATTTGCGTGAAGCGGTCGCTGAAAACTTTTCCGCCGCGTCCGCAGAGAAAGCCATCGCTGAGATGCGCAGCCCGATTTTGTTGGATCGCTTGAAGAAATATTTATTGATCGGAAATCAAGATCGGATTTTCATGCTGCGACATCTCGCTGTGATGACTCGTGCCGGAATTCCGCTAACCCGGGCGTTGAATTTGCTTGTTCAACAGGTCGAGAAATTGCGAATGCGAGATGCTGTCGCGAAAATATCTAAAGACGTTCAGGCTGGCGAATCGCTTTCTGTTGCGATTGAAAACCAACCGCATATCGCGCCGGACTACGCTTCGAAAATTATCGCGAGTTCCGAGGAAAGTGGCGAACTTGCGCCTGGTCTCGAACGGATCGCTGACCGGATCGAGTTTTGGACGGAGATGAAAAAGAAGATCATTTCCAGCATGATTTATCCCGCCATCGTCCTCGTTGTTGCAATCATCGTGGACGCGGTTTTGATGCTGTATTTCGTCCCCTCGTTCGAGCGGCTCATCACCCAATCCGGCAAACCGGTTCCTGCGATCACCCAGACACTCTTCAATATTTCCAACTTCCTGCAAGACAACGCGCTCCTCATTTTGCTCTTCCTACTCCTCGCAACCGCCGGACTCATCTTCGCTTTTATGAGGGAAAAAGGACGGCGAGCTTTGGAGCTGGTTTTTCTGAATATTCCAATATTAGGGAAAGTCGCAATTGCTGCGGTGATGGCGCAATTCGCGGGGATGATGTCGGTAATGTTGGACTCGGGATTAAGTCTCGTCCGAGCGATCGGGTTGGTCACGGAGTCGACAAAATTTCGAATTTATCACGATATTTTTGCAAGCGCGGCTGAGCGAATCGTCGCGGGCGAACCACTGTTTCAAGCTCTCGCCGAACCGCTTGTTCCGAAGACTGCCATTGGTGTTGTAGCGGCCGGAGAGGAATCGGGATCGCTCGTTCACGCTTTCACCGAGTTGGAAACTTTTTATACCAAACAGCTCAGCGATCTTGTCGGGCTCATCTCCGCACTAATCGGTCCGATGCTGATCATCCTCGTCGGCGTAGTTGTCGCCTTTGTTTACTTCGCGCTTTTCATGGCCATCCGAAACCTGGTCTAAAACAGATATTTCCAACGAAACACAAGATTCAAGCATCATGAAAAAATTACCAGGGATACGCTTTTCAAAGCAGCTCTTCTTTGCCCCCGTCATCTTGATGACGTTGACCATCGGAATCATCTTCGGCATGTTAGCCACGATCAACGCGGAGGCAGAGGACGAAGAAAAAGCGTCCACAGAACCAGCGGTAACTTTCCCCGTGCCGTCAAAAGATCCTGTCGGTCCTGTCGGTCCTGTCGGTCCTGTCGGTCCTGTCGATCCTGTCGATCTTCTCGATGCACCCTACGTCCCGCCGCCATCAGCTGCCGGAATGAATGATCCCTTTGGAGGCCGTGGAGGTGCCGGTGGAAACAACTCAGCTGACATCACCGATGCGCGGAGCCTCATCATTGTCGGGCTGGCAAAAAGCCGCTCCGGAAAAAGCTTTGCCCTGATTCAAATGAAGTCCGGGGAACGGGCCATGCTCGTTCGCGAAGGCGCAGAAATTCCTCTTTCGCTGAAAGGGAACGCCGGAAGCGCCACCGTAAAAATGATCACAGATCAAAGCGTTGTCTTGACCCTCGCAGGCGGCGACGAACTCACGATTCGATAGAGAAACACAACACTCATGAAAAACACGAATCACTCCCCGGGTAGACTGGCTTGTATTGCTTCCATCCTTCTCCTAATTTCGCTCGCACCTTCCGCCTTTTCGCAAAGTCGGCCCGCAATTATCGATCAGATCGAATCCATCACCTTGAACAAAGCGAGCGTCGATGATGCCGCGCGCATGATCTCGACGATGACCAATGCCCGCGTTGTCACAACGTCCGGCGCACGCGAAAAAGCTGTCAGCATGTTTCTGCAAAATGCTGATCTCGTCGATACGCTGAAAGTGATGTGTCGCTCAGCAGGTTTGGTCTTTCGAACCGATGAAGAAAGTCAGATTTACACAATCATGACGATCGACGAATATCGTCAGGGCGAATCGATCGACTCGAATGTCGATTTTGATCTCGAAGTTTTCCAAGTTGATCCGGCGAACGTGAATCAGATCGGAGTTGCGATTCAGAATTTATTTGGGACCCTCGTTCAATTTCAAGAAGGAGAGCCGGTCGAAGATTTCTCACAAGAACCTGGTGAAGGCGGCTTCGGATTTGGCGGCGGTGGGAGCCAACGATTCGGTCGCAGTAATTCGCAAGGCGGAGGAGGAAACAGTCAATTTGGTCGTTCCGGCGCAGTTGGTTTTGGCGGCGGCGGCGGAAGTTTTGGAGGAAATGCCAACCAGCGATACACCCAGTCAATTTCCCCGGAAGCTGCTCTTGCTCGCGAAACCCAGCTTGTGCCTGTCGTCGGAGCTGATGGAACCCTCGAAACCGCGACCGAAACCGAAGTTCGCAATAGACCGCTGATCGAGCCCACTATTTATGTGACGACGAATCAGGAACACAACTTGTTGATCGTGCGAACCGCTGATCAAACTGCGATGCGTCAAATCACGGATCTCATTAAACAACTCAATCGTCCGGTGATGCAGGTGATTTTGGAAATGAAAATCCTCGAACTTGAAGTGGGCGACAACACCAGAATCGGATTTGATTACAGTGGAAATGAAGGGCAGGAGTTTTTGAACACAACCCAACGCAGTCCTCAAACCGGCGTCCCGACGGCTGTGGGATTCGCGGGTTTGACTAACACTTACCTCGCTGGAACTCTCGCAACCGAGGCAGCGAGCACTTTTGTTTATGAATACCTCAGTAGAGATTTGCGAGCGCGCGTTCAATTGCTAGCGAGTGATAATTCTATCGATGTCGTGGCGACGCCAATGCTGATCGCGGCGAACAATCGCCCCGCAGAGATCGTTGTTGGTGAAGACCGCGTCTTGACCATTGGGGCCTCGGCCGACGTTCTCGTCGCTGGTGAAACCGGTGCGAGAAATGAACTCGTGACCGTGGAAACCGAGGTTCGAAACATCGGAACAACCTTGCGAATTATTCCGCGAATCAACGAAGATCACACCGTGACACTTTTCGTCGAGCAGGAATCTTCGACTCTGAAACGCGGCAATAACACTATTCTCGTCGGTGGCCAGCAAGTCCCGATCGACTCGGTCGATGTCGCTTCGATCAACGCGACGGTCGTTGCAAAGGACCGAAACACTGTCGCCATTGGCGGATTGATTCGCACCACCGTTTCCGAAAATAATCAGAAAATTCCGTTTCTGGGAAACCTTCCGATCGCGGGTAATCTTTTCAAAAAACGTGCTGACGAAGAACGCAAAACCGAGCTCGTACTTTTGATTACGCCTTACATTGTTGATGATGGTCGAAAAGCCAACGCAGCGACCCACGAAATCATCGACAGAAATTCCGATCATCGTTACCACCTCGGCGGCGAAGAAATGCTTGAGGAGGGGATCGACGATTTGCAACGCTACAAAAAAGAAGCCGCAAAATTGTATCAAAGTCGGGAAATGGATCATGAATTGAGAGAGCCCCTGTCGCCATCACCACTCCGAACAGTGCCGGCTGCGACGGCATCTGCGCCCATCGTTCCAGTTCAGCCGGGAGCGACTCATTACCCGAACGTTGGATTAGCCGAGCAGACTCCAGCGCCACAAGTCGCCCCCGAACCTGGGTCCGTTCCCGAGAAGAAAGGGATTTTCAAAAAGCTGTTTCGCAAACGGAAAAAATAGCAATTTCACGACTCAACCCTGTTGAGTCGTGGGAAACTGGACCCCAGATTTTATGGAAACACTCGTGCCGGAAATTCTCAACCTCGACGAAGTTGCGGTCGATCCCTCGGTGGCTTTGCGGATTCAATCTTCGGTTGCTTCGCGGCGGCAGGTCTTGCCGATTGCAACGGTCGGAGGCCATGTCGTCGTGGCCTGTGCCGATCCGGAAAACCCCGCTTCGCTCCGTGCGGTCGAGCGGCTTTTTGATCTGCCGGTGCGCTTGGAACAGGCCGAGCCGGATTCGCTGCGCCGCGCCTTGCGCCGAATTTTCGGGAGTGGTCCGAAAAAAACAGGGGGCACTGATGGCGACGAATTTGTGCGAATCGTCGATGAAATTATCAACGCGGCAACGCTGAGAAATGCCTCGGATATTCACATCGAGCCGGATCGGAACCGTTCGATAGTGCGGCTTCGGGTTGATGGACATCTCGAAGAATATCAAAATTTTCCGATTACATCTCACGCCGGAATCATCAGTCGAATCAAAGTGATGGCCTCGCTCGACATCGCCGAAAAACGAATGCCGCAGGATGGACAGATCAGTTACTACAGCGAAACGAACCCCGGTAGCGCACCCCTCAACATCCGTGTTGCAACCATTCCCGTGCGACACGGTGAAAAGGTGACACTGCGATTGCTCGGCATTCAGACTGAAAAACTGACGCTCGAAAAGCTCGGCATGCGGCCCGAAGACCGGAAGCTTTTTGCAGAAAATCTGGCGCATCCCCATGGCATGATTTTGCTGACTGGACCGACCGGTTCGGGAAAAACGTCGACTTTCTACGCGGCCCTCCGCGACATTCAGGAGAAAGGTGGCCAGAGCCTCATCACGATCGAAGATCCCGTGGAATACAATCTCGCGGGAATTCCACAAGTCGAAGTCAGCGACGACCGGCTCACTTACGCGCGGGCGCTGCGCAGCGTGCTTCGCCACGACCCCGATGTCATTATGATCGGAGAAATTCGCGATAGCGACACCGCCGAAATCGCGGTTCGATCGGCCATCACCGGCCACCTCGTGTTGAGCACGCTGCACACGAATTCGGCAGCAGGCGCGGTGACGCGTCTGATCGATATCGGCGTCGCTCCGTTTCTCGTCGCCGCAACGATTCGGCTCGTTGCGGCGCAGCGGTTGATTCGCGTGCTGTGTTCAAAATGCCGGGTTCCGAGAAAGATGACCGCTCAAGAAGCCCACGCTTTTGACCAAGCTGAACTGGAAGATCACGAGGTCTGGGAACCCGGCGAGTGCGCCCATTGCGCGGGAAAAGGTTTCACCGGGCGAATCGGAATTTTCGAACTACTACCGATCAACGATGAATTTATATCAATGATCGGTCAATCCGCGACCGAGTTCGATCTTATTCAGTTGATGCGAGAAAAGAAAATTCCAACGTTGAGAGATCACGGTTTGGAAAAGATTCTCAAAGGCGAAACAACCGTTGCTGAAGTGCTGCGGGTTGCGATTTAGGAAATCGTTGTCTTGTCGAGCTGATTCCCCGCACAGGCAGCTTAGTGAAATCTCTAATCCGATGGATTTTAAACCAGCTCATTCAAGAGGACTACGTTTGAGAGGCCCAAGCCTTCCAGACTGAGTCAAGGCAACGTTTTCAGCCACGTCCCCGATTTCAACTCGCCCCCCCTTTTCCCCTCAAGGTTAGGAGTGCATTCGATCGTGGTTTCACCGAAGGCGCCTGTGTTCGAGAGATCAATGCGCTCCCTGCGGATTTTTTGCCGTCACCGCTGATGATTTAGGGAAAGGCCGGGGTGCCTTCAACTCAAGCCTCAGGTTTGATGCCTCTGGTGGAGAAAAAATCTCCGGATGATCTTCGCCATTGAGCTTGAATAATGGGATCAACACCTCACCGCTTGATGTGAAATATTGGCCTTGCCGCAGGCTATCAAAGACACTGCTCGATCCCTCTCCAAAGCGGGGACGCCCTACCCTCTCCCAAAACCAGAAAAAGAATACGGTCCAATCGTCGCGGGTAGTGGGATCGTGATCAAATCCGCCACGCCGGCACCGCCGCCGGATCCCGTCATGCGCGGCTCTCTGCGTGAAGCGATCGAGTCGAAGAGGATGCGTGTCATCCTCTTCGACGGTTCCGGCCCGATCGAACTCACGTCCCCACTAATGATTAGGAACCCTCACCTCGGTCGGCCACACCGCTCCCGGTCAAGGCATCCCAAAATACGCAACTGGCCGGTTTCGATAGCACTCGTCTATTCCCCTCCTCCACCCGGTCACAGGTCAGCTTGCTTTCTGCAGCCAGAAACGGAAAGCTCCTTTCGATCCCAATTTCCCAATTTCTCGCTACGGTGTCCCTAGTTATGAGGCAACGCGGTGAAATAAGATTGCGACCGCTAAAGCTTGATGTTTTCGAGAAATAGTTAGTAACCTCCTATATGCCTCGGCAACTGAGGATTTTTGAAAGAGCCCAAGATCATATGAATAATACCTGCACCGACCTAGCTACCTTTATGTCCGGCTTAAAAAAGCGGAACCCGGGTGAGTCTGAATTCCATGAAGCGGTTCAAGAAGTTGCTTCCGACGTTCTCCCATTCGTAGCGAACCATCCGGATTACCAGAGTGAATGCCTTTTAGAACGGCTCACCGAACCCGACCGGGTCATCTCGTTCCGGGTGAGTTGGAAAGACGACGAAGGCAATGTCAGGGCGAATCGGGCGTGGCGGGTTCAGTTCAGCAATGCGATCGGGCCCTACAAAGGCGGGATGCGATTCCACCCCACTGTGACAGAGAGTGTTCTGAAGTTTCTCGGATTCGAGCAAATTTTTAAGAATAGCCTGACGGGCCTCCCCATGGGCGGAGGCAAGGGCGGATCGAATTTCAATCCCAAAGGGAAAAGCGATGATGAAGTGATGCGGTTCTGTCAGGCTCTCATGACAGAGTTGCATCGCTATATCGGACCAGACACCGATATTCCTGCCGGGGATATTGGAGTGGGTGCCCGCGAGGTGGGGTATCTCTTCGGCCAATACCGCCGCCTCACCCATACTTTTACGGGGGCGATCACTGGGAAAGGTGTTTCTTTTGGTGGAAGTGTCGGTCGGACGGAAGCGACCGGATACGGCTCGGTCTATTTCATGAGGGAGATTCTCGCGACCAAGAATGAAGATTTCGAAGGCAAGACTGCCGTCGTTTCCGGCTCCGGAAATGTTGCGATCTACTGTTTGGAGAAGTTGATTCACCTCGGAGCCAAACCTCTCACGGCGAGCGATAGCAGTGGCTTCATTCACGATCCTGACGGGATCGACGAAGCTAAGTTGGCCTGGCTCAAGGATTTGAAAGTGAAGAGACGCGGTCGGATCAAAGAGTATGCCGACGAGTTTGGTTGCGAATTTCATGAGGGGACACCGTGGGGTATTAAAGCGGATATCGCTTTCCCCTGCGCAACCCAGAACGAACTCGACGGAGCCGATGCCAAGAGGTTAATTGATAACGGACTCATCGCCCTCGCGGAAGGAGCCAATATGCCCTGCACCGCCGAGGCTCAGCATGCCCTTCGTAACAACGTTCTTTATGCTCCGGGGAAAGCATCCAATGCCGGTGGTGTCGCGGTCTCAGGACTGGAGCAGAGCCAGAACTCACTCCGTATCTCATGGAGTCTTCAGGAGGTGGATGAGCGGCTTCAGATGATCATGAAAAACATCCATGGGAAATGTCGGGAATACGGAGAATCCGATGGAAAAATTGACTATGTCAAAGGGGCTAATATCGGTGGCTTCGTTAAAGTGGGCGATGCGCTTCTCCAATGCGGAGTAATTTGAATTTTGATTCGAGGAACCAATATGAAAGCATCAGACCTTTTTGTAAAAGCATTGGAAAGCGAAGGCGTCGAATACGTCTTCGGTATACCTGGAGAAGAGAATCTCGATATGCTGGACTCCCTGTCCCGCTCATCGATTCGATTGATCCTGACACGTCACGAACAGGCGGCGGGATTCATGGCCGCGACCCTGGGGCGCTTGACTGGAAAGGTGGGCGTTTGCATGGCTACCCTCGGCCCCGGTGCGACAAATTTGGTGACCGCCGCTGCCTATGCGCAGTTGGGCGGTATGCCGATCTTGATGATCACGGGGCAGAAGCCGATCAAGTCGAGCAAACAAGGTCTCTTTCAGATTATCGATGTGGTCGACATGATGAATCCGATCACGAAATACTCGCATCAGTTGGCGAGTGGTGACAACATTCCCGCCCGCGTCCGCGAAGCCTTCCGACTCGCTTCGGAAGAAAAACCGGGAGCGACTCATCTCGAACTTCCCGAGGATATCGCGGCGGAAGAGACCGACCGCGAACCGATTCCTCCGAGTAGCGTGAGACGGCCGGTTGCGGAGGAGAAGTCGGTCGCACAGGCCGTGGAATTGTTGGAAAAGGCAGTTCATCCGCTTCTCGTGATCGGTGCGGGTGCCAATCGCAAACTCACAGCCAAGCAACTGCGTTCCTTCGTCGACAAGTTCGGGATTCCTTTCGTCACTACCCAAATGGGGAAAGGAGTCGTCGATGAGAGGCATCCCCTTTTCCTGGGAAATGCCGCCCTCTCAGCCAATGACTTTCCTCATCGGGCGGTGGAGTGTGCCGATTTGATCGTCAATATCGGTCACGATGCGGTGGAGAAACCTCCTTTCTTCATGGAGCAGGGTGGATCGAAAGTGATCCATGTTAATTTCAACACTGCCGGAGTCGATCCCGTCTATTTCCCTCAAGTAGAGGTCGTCGGAGATATTGCGAACAGCTTCTGGCAGATCAGCGAGAAACTGGAATCGCAAGCGCATTGGAGCTTCGACCGGTTCATGACGGTGCGGGAAGCGATGGAATCGCATGTTGCGGAAGGATCCGATGATCCGAGATTTCCAGTTTACCCCCAGCGTCTCGTTGCCGATGTCAGAAAAGTGATGCCCGACGAAGGAATCATCGCGCTGGACAATGGGGTCTACAAAATCTGGTTCGCCCGGAACTACAAAGCACACTCACCGAATACGGTTTTGCTCGACAATGCCCTCGCTTCGATGGGGGCTGGTTTGCCCTCGGCGATGGCAGCGAAAATGGTTCATCCGGACCGACCGGTTCTCGCCATTTGTGGCGATGGTGGATTCATGATGAATTCACAGGAACTCGAAACGTCGGTGAGATTGAAATTGGATCTGGTCGTGATCATTCTTAACGACAGCGCCTATGGGATGATCAAGTGGAAGCAGGCGAATATGAATTTCGCCGACTACGGATTGGATTTCAAGAATCCGTGTTTCATCAAGTACGCCGAGAGCTATGGCGCGAAAGGACACCGACTCGAAGCGACCGATGACTTCATTCCCCTATTAAAACAATGTCAGGAAGAAGGCGGGGTTCACCTCATCGATGTCCCGGTCGACTACTCGGAGAACGATCGGATTCTCAACACGGATCTACCTGAAAGAAGCGCGAAAATCTAATTTTCAAAAGTATCGATGCTGGCAGAAAAATACCCCTACTATCTCAATAACGAACCGCAGCAGCCGAATGCGGATTTGGAAGTCACCGACAAGTTCAGCGGTGAAGTCGCCACTCGGGTAGCGATGGCGGATGCTGCTGCGATCGACGAAGGGATCGCAGGAACCGTCGAAGCAGCCGGTCCGATGGCGAATCTGGCCGCCTATGAGCGGCAGGAAATTCTCAATCATTGCGTGAAGCGATTCATCGAGCGTGAGGAAGAATTGGCCCAGGCCCTCTGTATCGAGGCGGGCAAGCCGATCAAGGACAGTCGAGGCGAGGTCAGTCGGCTCATCGATACTTTTCGGATCGCGGCGGAGGAATCGGTCCGCATGAATGGAGAGGTCCAAGAACTGGAAATCGCGGCGCGGGCGCGCGGTTATTCCGGGATGTGGAAGCGGGTACCCATCGGTCCCTGTTCCTTTATTTCGCCCTTCAATTTTCCTTTGAACCTTGCGGCGCACAAAGTAGCGCCCGCTCTCGCAGTGGGGTGTCCTTTTGTTTTGAAACCGGCCAGTCGAACTCCAATCGGAGCGCTCATTATCGGTGAGACTCTGGCAGAAACGAATTTGCCAAAAGGCGCCTTTTCCATTCTCCCTTGCAGTCGGGACGGTGCCGATCTCTTTACGACCGATGAGCGTCTCAAGCTGCTCAGCTTTACCGGTTCGCCCGGGGTCGGTTGGAATCTGAAGAGCCGGGCTGGGAAGAAGGCGGTCATCTTGGAGCTCGGCGGAAATGCAGCCGTGGTCGTCGACGAAGGAACGGATTTGGAGGATGCGGTCGAGAGGATCGTCTTCGGTGCTTTCTATCAATCCGGCCAAAGTTGCATCGGGGTGCAGCGGATCATCGTTCACGAATCTCTATACGATGCGTTTAAGGAAAAGCTTGTCGCGGCGACCGCTAAATTGAAATCGGGCGACCCGAAAGAAGAGGATACCTTCATCGGTCCCATGATTTCCGAAGGGGAGGCCGAGCGTCTCGAAAATTGGATCCGCGAAGCCGAAGAGTCGGGAGGGACGGTTCTTGTGGGAGGCGAACGGGAAGGAGCCATGCTTCAAGCTACCTTGCTCGAGAGCGTGTCGCGCGACCAAAAAATTTGCACCGAAGAGGCATTCGGGCCGGTGGCGGTGCTCAGCCAATTTTCCGATTTTGATGATGCTTTGGAGCGGGTTAATGATTCCGTTTTCGGTCTTCAGGCCGGTATTTTCACGCGCGATCTCTACAAGATGCAGAAGGCTTGGGAAGTGCTTGAAGTCGGTGGAGTCGTCATCGGAGACGTCCCTTCGTGGCGGGTCGATCACATGCCCTACGGTGGGGTGAAGGATAGCGGACTCGGTCGCGAAGGCATCCGTTTCGCGATGGAGGACATGACCGAGATTCGCAATCTCATTATCAGAAATCCAGATCGGTGAGTTCACGGCGGGGAATGCTTTGGTCTTAGCAGAAACGCCAAATTCTACTTTGTTTCAAATCCTTCCGAGTCCACCCGAGTCCACCCGGGGTCTCTCCCGAATCGCGCTCCAAATCGCGCTGCAGTGAGTGCAGGTTTCGACAAAGGACTTGATGGGAAGGCTCAGGCAGAGGCGCAGAGGCCCGGAGTTTTACTCTTTATTCTCTGCGGCTCTGCCTGAGAATCTCTTTCTTGGGATTAGCCTTCCCACGCGATGATCAGGGTTCCTAATGCCGCACGATTCGGGTCTGTTCCTAAGAATTCACCAAGAATTCAGCTGAGGTCCTCCTCGTTGCCCCGGCGGCTGACACGGTCACGGATATCCAGGAAGACAGGGCTTGATCGGGTTTTCCTTACGCTGGGAAAACCAGCGGATCACTCCGGCATCTTCGACCACGAAAAAGCGCCCCCTGCCATCACAGGCGCCAGTTAAATATACCGGTCGATTGAATCGCAGACCGGAGAAGGCCCTTTCAATTCCTACGTCCTGCCCCTCGTCGATCTCAGTAACTCGATCAGTTTGCGCTTGCTCCGCCTCAGTCTGCGCTTTGGCTGATTGAGCTTAGTCCATCGCAGACAACACCAAAGGGCGATGACAGCGAAAGACGAGACGATTGCCGTTTGAATTTTATAAACTGACTGGGCCACTATTCGCGGGCTCATGGAATGTTCTAAAAAAAGAGCGAGGGCAATATAACCCTCACCAGCGCCCGTTTCGAAAAAAAGATCGGCAGATTGGAAAGGTAACAAAGTAAATTCCTGACAGTATGACGGAGCTTCTCCTACTTGGAAGATCATTCGGATCGGTATAGCGTCACTTTGGTGAAATCTTGTAGAACAATAGTTTGCGTCCTTTTTCTCAGTGCGGTCGCGGCCGGCGCGGCAGACTCCTCGCTAGTCGCTCGCTGGCAATTTGATGGCAAAGATACGATCAACTTCGTTTCTCATGGCGGTGTCAAGACCGGTGAAGCGGGTCCGGCAGCGCCTGAGTTTCCGGATTTGACTAAAGGGAACAAGGCGATTCGACTGGATGGAAAAGGTGCCCGATTGATGCTCGCGGATCCGGGGAAAGAGAGCCCCTTCAAATTTCACAAAGACGATCCGATCACGCTGGAAGCCTGGGTAAAACTCGATCGCCGTAAACCGGGTTCACCGATGTATATCATCGGCAAGGGGCGAACCGGTGATCCGAATTTCGAGAAGGACAATCAGAACTGGTCACTGCGTGTAGTCTCCGACGCTAATGGTGCGGCACGGTTGAGCTTTCTTTTTGCGACCAAGCCGGGCAGCGGGACATCGCCCTGGCATAGGTGGACTTCGACCGCCGGATTCGCCGGAGACGACGGCTGGCATCATGTCGCGGTGGCTTATCGTTTTGGGGATCCGAAATCCATCCGCGGTTGGATCGACGGCAAACCGGACGAAGGAAATTGGGATTTGGGCGGTGAGGCCAATGCGGAGCCGAGGGTCGACGATGATGCGGTGTGGATCGGTTCGGCGCGAAAGGGTTCCCATGGCAACAGCTTTCAGGGATGGCTCGATGCCGTAGCAGTGCATCGGGCGGTCTTGGATGACAAGACGATCGCGGCGCGGTTCAAGCGCGTCGGTGGACCGCGAGTGGTCACGCCAAAACCGCAGCCCAAGCTGGCTCCGGAAGTGATGCCTCAGATCGACGATGTCCCTGCTGATCGAGTCTTGCTCACTCTGGCGGAAGGATTCCCCTCGGAAACGCGGTGGATGAATGAAGGCGAGGCAAAGGAAGAGGAGTTCATGCGATGGGTCGGCGATGAATTCATTTTGCCGCGCATTCCCCTGCGGCACGACGAATGGGGCATTCGCGAGGGCTGGAAGGTGCCGATGCTCGTGCGCATGGTCGCCGACGTAAAACTGCCGCCCGGCAAACAGCGCCTCATGTTGCGCGCGCGGGCTTTGGGGCGCTTGTGGGTTGACGGCCAACTCGTGGCCCGAACCAAAGCGATTACGGTTCAGCCCCCGAATGGGGAGGAACCGGTAACACCCGTTCGAGAAGCGACGCTGCCCGGCCTGCGCCTCGCCGGATATCACCAGCAGGAAGTGTTTGGCGAGGTGACGGTTGAGGCCGGAAAAACCTCGCGTATCATATTGGAGTTGGTCGTAGGAGGAGAAAAGTTGCGACCCGAGACCGGAGAGTTTTGCGTGGCAATTGAGACGGCGGACGGAGAATCATATTCGGTTCTTCGGGCGGGCCGAGGAGAGAGCTTGCCTCTGACTGATGAGGCGGTCGGACCGGTTCTCGCCGGCATTGAAGAATCGCTTGCTGCGCTCGACGACATGAACCGTCGTCAAGCGGCGGCCAGTCAAAATATTTTTTGGGAACAGCGACACGCCGCAGCGAGAGAATGGGCCCGCGCAAATCCAGCCCCGACTCTTCCGGAGATAACTAACATCAATCATCCGATCGATGCCTTCGTGAGAGCAAAAATCGATCGGGCGGTCGCGGCAAGTGCGAGCACCAATCGAAAACAGGCCGAGGAATTTCACGGGGAAATCCTACCGCTCTTACGCGAGAACTGCTTCCGCTGCCATGGCGAGAAGGAGAAAGGAGGCTTGAAGCTGGATTCCCGGGAACGCCTCCTCGAAGCGGCGGTTCCTGGCGATCCGACCCGGAGTGAGCTGATCTACCGCCTCCACAGCGATGACGAGGACGAGCGGATGCCGCCGACCGGTGATCCCCTCGCCAAAGACGAGATCGCCTTGTTGGAGGAATGGATCGAACGGGGCGCAGCGTGGCCCAGTCCTCCCGTCGATGCGGCCGAGATTGCCGAACGCCCCTTGATCAGTGATCCCACGTTCCTGCGTCGGGTCTATCTGGATACGGTGGGAGTTCCGCCGACCTTTGCCGAGGCGGACGCCTTCCTCGCCGACGAGAGCGAGGACAAACGCGAGCGCCTCATCACTCGTCTTCTCAGCGATGAACGGGGTGCGGACAACTGGGTCGGTTATTGGCAGGACATGTTGGCGGAGAATCCCGCGCTCTTGAATCAATCCCAGGGATCGACCGGGCCATTTCGCTGGTTTATCTATGATTCTCTCCGGGACAACAAGCCGCTCGATCGGATCGTCACGGAACTGATCCTCTTGCGGGGCGGCAAGCATGAAGGAGGCAGTGCCGGGTTTGGCTTGGCGGCCGAGAACGATGCCCCATTCGCAGCGAAAGGCCACATCGTGGCGTCTGCCTTTCTCGGTATCGAATTGCAATGTGCGCGCTGTCACGACTCGCCCTACCACAGCACGACGCAGCGTGATCTCTTTTCGTTGGCGGCGATGTTTGAACGCAAACCGGTGGGCGCGCCCAAGACGAGTCAGGTTCCGGCCGGCTTCTTTGAGAACCGCGACCGCAAGGCTCTCATCAAAGTGACGCTCAAACTCGGTGAACAGGTTCCGCCAATATGGCGCTTCGCCAAGATGACAGGGATGGCTGACGGAGAGGCCGTCGACCGACTGATGCAGGATCCGAAGGATACGCGAGAACGCTTGGCGACCCTAATCACCGCCCCGGGCAATCGTCGCTTCGCCCGGGTCGTGGTCAACCGGATTTGGAATCGACTCATGGGCGCGGGCTTAGTCGCGCCCATTCACGATTGGGAGGGCCGAACCGCCAGTCATCCCGAGTTGCTGGATTGGTTGGCACACCAGTTTGTTGCCAACGGATTCAATGCCAACTACATCATTGGTTTGATTCTGACTTCGGATGCCTATCAGCGGGAGGCCATTGAAGGAAACGAGGCGACGTCGACCGAGTTGCGATTTTTCAGTGGGCCGGAGCGACGGCGCCTGAGTGCCGAACAGGTGGTCGACTCGCTCTTTGCGGCGACGGGGAATCAGCTGGATATCGGCGAGCTAACCTTTGTTCACGATGGCAAGCGCGCGCTCAGCAATCGCCAGACGCTGGGCTTTCCCCGACGTGCCTGGATGCTGGCGGATCTTAACAACGAACGGGATCGTCCGAGCCTTTCGCTGCCTGCGGCGCGATCGATCACGGATGTCCTCGAAGCTTTCGGATGGAAGGGCGCCCGCCAGCAACCGATCATGCAACGCAATCTGGATCCGAACGTTCTCCAGCCCGGCATCCTCGCGAACGGAACTCTCGCCACTACCTTAATGCGCGCATCGAACAGAAGTGTTCTCGCCGGGTTGGCAATTAACGCCTCTTCCCCTGACGCTTTGGTCGAGACGATGTTCTTGCGGGTGCTCGCACGAAGACCATCCGCCGGAGAGCAAGAGCAGTTCTCGGCCGCCCTCGAATCGGGATTCGCTACTCGCGTGATTCCCCCGGCCGAGGTTCAGGCACTTCATAAGCCCAAAGCCCTTCCCCAGATCACCTGGTTCAATCACCAGCGACACGAAGCCACGAAAGTTCAAAATGCGGTTGAACGCAGGGTGCAAAAAGGGCCGCCCGCCGATCCTCGTTTGCGCCCCGAATGGCGCGAAAAATTTGAAGACATTGTATGGAGTTTGATCAATCATCGAGAGTTCGTATGGATTCCTTAAATCTAAATCGTCGCCAGTTTCTCGGTAGCGCAACCGCCGCTGCGGGAGGCCTCGCGCTTCCCGCTTTCGCCGAATCGGAGGAAGCATTGATTCAAGGCAAAGCAGAACATGTCATCTCGATCTGGCTGGGCGGTGGCATGGGGCAGATCGATACCTTTGACCCTAAACGAAAAGGAGACCCCAAAACGCGAAAGCCGGGCAGCTACTACGACTCGATTGAGACAGCGGTTCGAGGCGTCCAGTTGAGCGAACACTTCGCCAACCTCGCTCCGCTCATGGAGCACGTCACAGCCGTTCGCACCGTGAACCACACCGTCATCGATGAACACGCCGCCGCGACGAATCGTATGCATACAGGACGTCCCATCAGCGGAACCGCTATCTATCCCTCAATCGGTTCGATCATTTCTCACGAGCGCGGCGCGGCCAACGAAAGTGCGCCGCCCTACGTTCTGATTGGCTACCCGAATGTCACCCGCGGACCGGGCTTCCTTGGGCCAAAGGCGGGCTACCTGTATACGACCGATACCAGTCAGGGACCGGCAGGATTGTCCCGTCCTCATGGGATCACACCCGGCCGCCAATCGAGGCGTGAACAGTTTCTCTCTGTCCTCCAGCAGAACGCGGTGCCAACGGATGAATCCCGCCTCCTCAATTACGATGCCGCGATTGAGGAAAGCCTCAGACTCAGTGGTCCCGAGTTCAATCGTGCCTTCGAGGTCGGAGAAGAGCCTTCTGATCTGCGGAACCTCTATGGCGGTGAATTCGGTCAACGCTGTCTCCTCAGTCGCCGTCTCGTCGAACGAGGGGTTCGCTTTATCGAAGTGGCGCATAATTTGAATTTTATGAACGGTGCGGGCTGGGACGTCCATCACGAAGGGATCCTCGATCAGCACGAACTGATCCGGGAATTGGACACCGCGGTCTCGGCGCTGATCACGGACCTGAAAGCGAAGCATCTCCTCGAGAAGACGCTCATCGTGATTACGACCGAATTCGGTCGGCCCGCGGAGTTCGATGCCCGCGGCGGTCGTGCCCATCAGGGCAAAGCATTCAGTTGCGTCTTAGCTGGAGGAGGCCTCTCACATAAGGGCGCTTTCGGAGTGACTGACGAACTCTCAAAAAACCCGGTTTCAGATCCGGTCGGGGTCCCTGATTTCTTTGCCACGATCTGTGCTGCAGTGGGAGTCAATTATCGCAAAAATCTCTATGATGGGGATCGCCCTGTCCCGATTACCGATCGGGGGAAACCGATCGGTTCTTTGTTTACCTAGTCGAGTGTAAGATCTTCTTTAACTCCTAGAGCACGAAATCATTCACTCTCGCCTGCAGGTTCTTGCTCGCGCTCATCGCCACACAGAAAAGCGTTTCGGCGGCGCCGGGTCAGACACGCCGACCTGACATTCTCATCATCCTTCTCATCATCCTCGCCGATGACATGGGATATGGTGATGTAGGGATTCTCAACCGCGACAGCAGAATCCCCACGCCCAACCTCGACCGGCTCGCAGGAGAGGGCTTGGTTTTCACGGACCCTCATTCATCGGGTTCCGACTGTGTCCCCTCTCGTTACGGTCTCTTGACGGGGCGTTGTATGTGGCGCACCCGCCTCGGATCGGGTGGCAAACCTCTCCAATCTGGCCGGCAGCTGAATGACCCGGGTCGAAAAAGGGTCCCGGAATTGTCGCTCATCTGGCTTGAATGGGCCGGAGAAATTGTTCCTGCGAAGCCGCTCATACGGTAGGATTCCATTCACCAACATGAAAACTCCTACGATTCTCTTTTTCCTCGCGATTGCTCCCAGTTTACTCATGGCGCAATCCACCCCGCCGCCCGCGCTGGACGGTTCCTGGGAGAAACAGCATCTCCACGATAATTTCTGGGCCGAGGGAGCGACCGCACTCGACGCAAACAAGGACGGCGTCATGGACGTGGTTTACGGTCCGTATTGGTTTGCGGGGCCGGACTTCACGAAGCGCCAACTCATTTATCCTGACACGACCCGAACCATGGCCAAACGGGAGGACGGCAGCGAGGTGGAAATCGAGGGATTTCACGGCGCCAAGAGCGTAAAGAACGGATACAGCGACAATTTTCTCAATGCCGCCCATGACATCAACGGCGACGGCTGGACTGACTACATCGTGATGGGCTTTCCCGGCAAAGAGACCCTCTGGTATGAAAATCCTCAGGGCAAAGAAGGCCTTTGGCCCAAGCACGTTGCCCTCGACGTGACTGACAACGAGTCACCCATGTTTGCTGACATCGACGGCGACGGGAATCCCGACCTCCTCTGCATGAGCGGTGGGCATCTCGGTTATGCCACTTTCGATCCGAAAAATGCGACCGAGAAGTGGGCCTGGCACATGATCTCCCCGAAGCTCGCGTTCCAGCGCTTCACCCATGGAATCGGTTTCGGCGACGTGAACGGTGACGGAAAGACCGACATTCTCGAGGCATCCGCTTGGTGGGAGCAACCCGCCGTGCTCGATGGCAAGGGACCATGGAAAAAGCACGAGGCGGACTTCGGCAAAGGTGGCGCGCAGATGTACGTTTACGACGTGAACGCCGATGGCAAGCCGGACGTAATCACCAGCCTCGCCGGTCACGGCTACGGACTCGCCTGGATGGAGCAAACAACTGAAGGTTGGGAACAGCACCTCATCACCGGGACACCCGAGAGCGAGGGAGAGACCGGCATCATTTTCTCCCAACCGCACGCAATTGAGATGGCGGACATGAATGGCGACGGAGTCCTCGACATCGTCACCGGCAAACGCTTCTGGGCCCACGGAAAAGAAGGCGATCCTGAGCCCAACGCACCCGCAGTGTTGTGGTGGTTCGAGCTGAAGCGTGACGGTGATTCTCCCAGCTATATCCCCCACCTCATCGACAACGATTCCGGAGTCGGCACCCAATTCACCGTGGACGACCTGAACGGCGACGGAAAGCCTGATGTTGTCGTCGGTAACAAGCGAGGTGCCTTTGTTCACATCCGGCAGTAGCGGTGGCGCAGTAGGATGAGGGCAGCCCATTGATTCGCCGCAGAAAAGGAAAGTGCCGAAAGAAGCGGATTGTCACAAGATGTCGTCAGAAAGTTCCGGCCGATTGCGCTTCCCGACTCGAACCAAGATGATCCCGCTCGGGAGAAAGAGAGCAGGTGAATCGAGGGAAGAAGCAATTGAGGAGAGAGGAAATGCCTATTTTGTCGACTGTCGAAGCATCCACAAAAGCGGTATCAGAAAAAAGAAAATTTTAATCTAGAAAAGAGAAAACAGAATGAAAAAACAAATTGATCGGATGTCGATTCTCTGGATTCCTGTGGTTTTATTTTTCATCGCGCTAGTGCCATCAGCACAGGCAGAGGAGCTTACCCTGCAAGGAGTCATACAGGATACCAGTCGTAACCATCTTCCAGGTGTTCGGGTTCTGGTTGAAGGCACGCAACACAGCACGGTATCCAATGACGTCGGTGGGTTTTCCCTGCCAGTTACTAGAGCGAATAGGAAGCCGCTCGTTTTGCATCTGATCAAGGAAAAATATCTTACGCTCAAATATATTGTCAAAGATCCGGAAGAACTAGCAAAACCATTTCTCACTCCGATTATTGATAATAACGGGTTGGTTAGCGGGACACTTGACCTTTCTATGAGCCACGCCCCAGACGGCGCTGCACTCAAGTATATCATTGAGAACGACCGTGATCCCGAAGACAAAAAACTGGATGACGGACTGTATCAAGAGATCAAGAAAAACTTCGGCGAGAAAGACAAAGAACAGATCATGTATCGTACCCGTTTCCCTGTAAACACAGACAAGCTCAAAGGAGTCTTCCTGATTTCTGAGCATGGGATCGGAAAGCAAATGATGGAGAGTGAAATCTTTTGGGACTTTGCAGATAAGAATAGCTTTGCTCTGCTCGGATTTACCGGCAATCCAATTCAGCGGGGAATCTATCCGGCAGCCAAACTTGATGAGATTATTACCCTGATCGGTAGCAAGTTGAGTCAGGCCGAACTCGGCACGGTGCCGGTCATAACCTTTGGGCACTCTAATGGGACTGGTTTTTCGGCCCTCTATGCGGCCCTTCGTCCTGAGCGGACAATCTGCTGGATATCCTATCACTCAGGCTCTGCGGCACAGCTGGAGTTACCGGGAGTTGAGTTGTCACCCGGCCTTGTTATGCACGGCACTAAAGATGTGTGGCTTAAGGGACAAGATCAGGCTGTAGTCAAGCTGCGCGGCAAACGCGGCGCTCTCATCACGATGATGATGGAATATGACGTAGCCCATTGGCCAAAGGGTGCAGAGGGTAAGGATGCGACGTTCAAATTTATTACCAACTATTCACAGGCCTCCATTGATATCCGGCTTAAGGACGGCAGTAACGAACTGCTTCCTCTTGAGAAGGCAGTAGAATCGGCCTGGAGTGGCGATCGTTATGACCTGAAAAAAGACGGTAGGCAAAAACTGCCAATTGCTCCGGCGGCAGAATACAAGGGAGATAAAAAGAACGCCAACTATCTTCCTAACGGCGATTTTGCGAAGATCTGGCAACGGTTCAGCTTGAGCGGCAAGTAAGACAAGGGTCGGATCAACCCGTTGAACGGAATACGATGTATCGATGGCGCCGAAAGCTCGCGATGGGGACAGCTTCAATCGCTCCGAGTGGTAGGCATTGCTTCGAGAACTAAGTCCCGCGCAGGTCGCAGGATCGCTCAGAAGGCACGGAGAGTTCAGGATCAGCTACGAGGTTGAACAACCGTCCTCGAAAAAGACCAGGCTTTAGAACGCCCCGAGAACGCTTCCATAAAAATGCTTAAGCTTGCACTTCATTGTTGAAGTCAGGCACTGGTAGCGATTATCGATTATCGATTAGGCACCACAGGCACCACAGGTGCCACAGGTGCCACAGGTGCCAATCGCAAAACGTCCTTTGAAAGTTCGACGATGCGAAAAGAGAGGGTCTTTCCTTCGTCGATGATTTTCAACACGGTCTTATCAGACTCATCAATCTCCCACTTGCCGGGCTTGAAACCATGGCGGTCAGTTGGGT